>JAEEGJ010005670.1_pt1 | contig 38804 bp, 36 predicted proteins | sample 8958761 | NCBI WGS metagenome assembly JAEEGJ01 (sample SAMN16246546, study PRJNA631951) | gut metagenome | biome: gut microbiome; feature: rumen; material: RS-attached | host: Bos | place: Iran: Karaj | collected 2018-10
GCTGCTTTTGGATGTAATTGACCGAATGGCCATCATCCAGCATATGCATCGCCTGGACAAGTTTCGGGTAATTCTCATTCTTTTTCATTTACCTTTAATCTGTGTCCAACTTTTGGGGTGCAGATCATATTCAGCCACTCGGGCACAAATACGTCGTTTTTCGTGCCTCGGTGCAGATACGCTTCACGATGTTCTCACAAGCAAAACAACTGCAAGTGTTCTAAAAAATAATTTGTTGCATATTTTGAAAATCTGCAGCTCTTTGCTACCTTTACGAAAATCCGTGCTTATGGCTGACTCAAAGAAACAAGAACGTGCTATCGTCCACCTTGAAATAGATGGGCGGCACTACTACTATGGCAACTTAAAGGCGTTGACTGACCACTGGCCCAAAGAGACCATCGGCGTTTCCTACACCTATCTTAAAAACCTCAACATCGCAGAGGACAAGCCCTACCAGAACGACAAATGCATCATCAGACGAGGCATCATCATTACCTCGCCACGAAAAGACAAATAATTAGATATGAGACGCAACATTTTTATAGGACTTGCATCTTATGTATAAATCCTTATTGGTTATGAAACATTCTTTCTTGCTTTCTGCACTTTTATTGGTTGTTTTCTTCTTGTCAAGTTCTTCTTACTCTTGCCTGGCCCAAGAATCTGGGCGCTTTCAAGGCAATGTCAAAAGCAGTGGGTTCGGTATCTATTGGACCCAACATCATACCGCAGACATTTCGCTGGGATGGCGATTCAACGAGAAGCGTTACCTTGGAATGGGAACGGGGTTCCATTGGATTATGCCCTTCGCCCGTGGCCCTCATGGAGAACCTATTGATTTCGATTATGAGCATGCAATCCCTGTCTTCGCTGATTACGTCCGTTACTTCCCATTCGCCAGACATCCTCGGAATGCTTTCTTCCTTGGAATGGAAGGTGGCGCTGCTTTCTATCTAAATGCTCGTCCTGAAAATACCCGACATCCAAACGACAAGATGGTTCCATATATGAATGGCAAGTTGGGCTTTGATTTTGGTATTGGCAATCGCTTTGGTATCAATGTTGGCTTGAATCTGATATGGGGGCTAGGACATGGTGTTGGTCTTTCAAGTGAAGGTGGACATGGGCTGGCTGCGATGGTTGGCTTCCGATTCTAACGCATCTGTTTAACACAAAGTCATAAGGTGACACATCCAGCAAGGGCGTGTCTCCTCTTTTTATACCTTAAATTGACACGCTGGCTGATTCGATACATTACGCCAACTTTGTCTACTCGGGCACAAATACGTCGTTTTTCGTGCCCGGACCACTTTGGCTCGTTTTTAGAAAGCGTTCAGTGATCTAAAGAAATCCCGTTATGAAGAGAACGAGACTGCTTGCCGTATTGTTGTTATTGTTAGCCCAAAGTACTTCTTTGCGCGGACAATGTGACCTGCATATCGACTATTCGGTCAAGGATTTGCCGACCTCTTCATTGGGAACCCTGAAATTGCTGATGCCTGACGGAACTGTTTTTGTCTTGTTCCGTGATACGTGCCGACAAACCGAATTTTCTTGTCGCTTGGAACAACTGGGAGAATATCGGATGACAGCGACGTTTACCGATGGAATAAAATGCAATGAATCTCTGGAACAGGTTTTCACTCTCACGGGGGAAGAGTATCTAGTAGAAGTGCTTGTTCATTTCCGTCTGGAACGTAAGGGTTTTTCAGATTTGAGTTGCAAAGATTCAATTCCCTCAGGGAACTTCACAATTACCAGGTATTTACATTCATCCCCTTTCGTCAAGATCAAGTATCTGTACACAAACAACGGAAACAGTGACGAGTTTCCCGGACCTGTCTTTTCAATTATAAATGATAGTCAAGACACACTCTATGGAGAATGGCTTCCCGGTTATTTCTGGGGAGCGCTTTCAAGATGGAAAGATGGAGATTATGTCGGTTATTACGTTGGAAGTATCGACACGGATTGGGTTGAGGAACCACCTTTGTTCCCTGGCCAAAAGAAAAAGGCCTGGGTAGCGAGTTTTGGAAGAATCACGCCCCCCGGCAAATATCGTTTCCGCTTGTATTACACTACCGACAGTCCCTATGTCAGTAAACGCTCGGCGGGGCTAACGAGGGAAACAGAGACCTTTAGATGGTGGTGTTCCGTTTCAAAGTGGTATCTTCTTGTTTGTGATTTTGAAATTCAACCTGAAGAGCCCCCAACGCCCACAAGCGATACAACCTCGGCACTTTAATACAAGACAATTATGAAGGTTATCATTCTTATTCTAGGCATTCTTGCGCTTATATGCGGTTTTATCTCGCTTTATTTACTACTCAAACTCAAGAAGGTGAATGACGAATTCAAAATGGCCAATGAAAATGGCGAAAGCATGGCATCGTTTAAATACACGAAGTCCGCTTCTTTGATTTCATTCACCATAGGGGTTATCTGCATAGTTGTGTCTTTGTTTATTGCTGGTTAGTTGATTGCCAAGAGTTTTTAATACAAAGTATTAGTTACCTTCACTGACGATTTATGAGATGAAACAATTTTTCATACCCGCAGAACAGATTAAAAGGCTCATTGGCCCTATGGGGTACTGTATTGCCTCGGACCGCATTACCGTAGAGGGAGGAAAAGTTGGATATATGTATCGAGAAGAGGGTGATGAACCAGCCGATAGCGGATGGAGATTTTTTGAAGGAAGCGAAGACCAAGAGTACGCCGATGATGCCAGTCACTTTGAAATTTACGAGGTCAATACCATCGCAAATTATGATATGGACATAATCCCGTTATTGGATTCGCCCATCGGCAGTGCTTTTGAAAGAACCCCCACGGGTCTTCAAGAGATTCCAGAAGGTTTTGAACCATTACCTGACTTATAGTCTTTGCACAAACGAATCTGCATATTCTCATTTGTCAAGCAGTTTAATACAAAGTCATAAGGTGACACATCCAGCAAGGGCGTGTCACCTCTTTTTATACCTTAAACTGATACGCCGGCTGATTCGATACATTACGCCAACTTTGTCTACTCGGGCACAAATACGTCGTTTTTCGTGCCCGGATCACTTTGGCTCGCTTTTAGAAGACGTTTAGTGAGCTAAAGAAATCCCGTTATGAAGAGAACGAGACTGCTTGCCGTATTGTTGTTATTGTTAGCCCAAAGTACCTCTTTGCGCGGACAATGTGACCTGCATATTGACTATTCGGTCAAGGATTTACCGCCCTCTTCATTGGGAACCCTGAGATTGCTGATGCCTGACGGAACTGATTTTATCTTGTTCCGTGATACGTGCCGACAAACCGAATTTACTTGTCGCTTGGAACAACTGGGAGAATATCGGATGACAGCGACATTTACCAATGGAATAAAATGTAATGAATCTCTGGAACAGGTTTTCAATCTCACGGGTGAAGAGTTTCTAGTAGAAGCGCTTGTTCATTTCCGTCTGGAACATAAGGATTTGTCAGATTGGAGTAGTAAAGATTCTATTCCCTCTGGTTTCTTCACAATTACCAAGTGTTTACACCCATCCCCATTAGTCAAAATCAAGTACTTATACACAAATAGCAGGAGAGGTGACGATATTCTTGGACCAATCTTTTCTATTATAAATGATAGTCAAGATACACTCTACGGAGAATGGCTTCCCGGTTATTTCTGGGGAGTGCTTTCAAGATGGAAAGATGGAGATTATGTCGGTTATTCCGTTGGAAGTATCGACACGGATTGGGTTGAGGAACCTCCTTTGTTCCCGGGTCAAGAGAAAAATGCCTGGGTAGCGAGTTTTGGAAGAATCACGCCCCCGGGCAAATATCGTTTCCGCTTGTATTACACTACCGACAGCCCCTATGTCAGTAAACGCTCGGCGGGGCTAACGAGGGAAACAGAGACCTTCAGATGGTGGAGTTCCGTTTCAAAGTGGTATCTTCTTGTTTGTGATTTTGAAATTCAACCTGAAGAGCTCTTGCCCTAGTCGTCAACGGTTTTCGAAAAAATCCATAGTCTTTTTTGCATAAGATTTGGATACCAAAATGGTATTCATTATATTTGCGGAAAAAGTTATTAATTATGACCGTTGTTAGCATACGCGATTTCAGAGCAAATCAAAGCAAGTATCTTGGTTTGGCTGCCGGTGGGGAGAGTGTAATCCTGACGTCCCGTAGGGGTAGTTTCAAGATTGTACCCATTACGGAGGATGACAGTCTTGTCAGCAAGAAAGAGTTCTTCGCCCGTATTGACGAAGCGCGAAAGAGTATTGCCGAAGGTAAAGGTACTTCGGTATCGGGTAAGGAGGAGTTGGATTCTTTGTTGGAAAGTCTATAAATGTATTCACTGGTATTTGCCCCTCAAGCACTTGAGGATCTGTCGAAACTGAAAAAATCAGAACCTGCCGCATTCAAAAAAGCAGGAAAACTTCTGGTAGAGCTGCAGGAACACCCCAAAACCGGAAGCGGAAAACCAGAACCTCTCTCCGGGGATAGGGTCGGGCAATGGTCCAGACGGATCTCTCTAAAGCATAGATTAATCTACGAGATAGAAGAGACCGTCGTAAAGGTGGATGTGTTGTCTGCCTACGGTCATTACGATGATAGGTAAATTACTATTGTTTCGGTCACTTTTGGTTACTTTACCCGGATTCGGTCACCTATCGGTCACCTTTTCCGGGTTTAATTTGTGAATACACCTATCAATATGTCAATCTTTTGACAATGAACTAATTCGTTATCACCAAAGAATACACGGTAGCCACCAGTTATCACCGATTGATCCGCTACGGCTCCCTCAGGGAACCAAAGCGCCGCAGAAGCGGCGCGGCTTTGCCACGACGACAATCTCTGACATCACACATTGTCGTCCCCTTCTTTCCGCCAATCTGGCGCAATATTATCGGCCTCACAGAGCATATGAGGCCAATTGTTGTGCGGCAAGGGCCGAATTCGGGGGTCGGAGCAAGGACGCCGCTGCTAGAATAGGTCAAAAGCCCAACTCTCTTGCGCCTGTCTGACGAAAAACATTGTCTCACTGCAAAATCAGTCTGATTTCAGACCAGTTTTGCAGTAAGAAACCGACAAATCCGAATTTAGCTGATTCTTTTACCCGGAATCAGTTCGACTAATTCCGATTTATTTTCCAAGTTAACGAAAAACTCCTACAAGTCAAATTATATCCTAAACGGAGCAATCGTTCAAGTTGAAGAAATTGAGAAAAATAAACTATTTTTGTTATGATAAATACCTCTCTGTCCATGAGAAAATTTAGTGCTATTATGTTGCTGGTGGCTGTTGTTGCCAGCATTTCGTTCTCGGCCTGTGACAAGGCATCCTTCCCCTCAACAGGTTCCTGCCTTTACTTCGGGTCCTATCCCATGGACGAAGTGGTGGCCGGCCCATTCACGGCCGTAGACAGATATGCCCTGGATGAAGGAGATGTCATCGTTGACGCCGCGCTGTATGCGAAACTGGAGCAAGTTCTCTGGAACGAGAATGATGACGCGGAAATGGATGGCAAGCGTTATCACCGGCTGCGCGGCGAAGGTGCCGTCACCGCCGCCGTCGACCGCGCGCAGCACTACCGCTGGGAAAATCCGGAAGCCTGGCACTATTTCGTCTACGCTCCCATCAAGTGGCGGGTACTGAGCGTCACGGGGACGAAAGCGCTGCTGCTGGCCGACCGGATGCTGGATGACTGTCCTTTCCACGACAGTGCTGAAGACGTTTCATGGAGCGGATCCCATCTCCGGCAATGGCTCAATACGGCCTTCCTGCAGCGTGCCTTTTCGCCCGCGGAACAGGAGGCCATCGAGGTGACGGCTGTCGAGAACGCCCCAAATCACTACTTCGGTACATCCTGTGGCCCGGACACGCAAGACCGCGTTTTCATCCTGGCCGAAGCAGATGTATTTTCTTCGGACAAGGCAGTTGACTACGGCTTTGATCCCAGCGACGGCAAGACTGACCCGGCCCGACGTTTCCATGCCACGCTGTATGCCAAGTGCCGCGGAGCCTGGTGGTCTCCCAAGGACTCGTCACCCGGCAGTTCATTCTGGTTTCTGCGCACCAGCGGCTACACTGCTGCCAATGCTGTTTATGTCGGCGCAGAAGGTGATATCTATAATCGCGGGCAGGTCAACACCTGCGACGATGCTGCCGTGCTGCCCGCCATCGTGATCGATCTGAGCCTTGCGAAGTACAGCCCTGCGCCGGAAACGGAGCCGGCAGAAACCAAAGCTTCCGCGCCTACGGAGCGATACACCGGCGACAGTTACGGTGAATTACAAAGCCCATGGGTGAAAGATGAACACGAATTCCCGCACGAAACCCGCTGGTCGTGCCTCTACTTCGGGGCTTATCCGACCAACGAGATTGTCAACGACGCCTTCAGCGCAGTGGATGATTATGCGCTGGCAGAAGGCGACGTCATCGTCGATGCCTTGCTCTATGCCCGGTTGGAGAAAGCCGTATGGGACAATGCCGATGACACGATGCTGGACGGTGCGCGCTATCATCGCATTCGCGGCGAGGGAGCCGTCACCGCCGCCACAGACCGTGAGCAGCACTACCGTTGGAAAGACCTTGCAGAATGGCATTACTTCGCTTACTCCCCTATCCGGTGGAGAGTCCTGAAAATCAGTGGCTCGAAAGCACTTCTGCTCGCAGACCGGATGCCCGATACCCATCCTTTCCACGAACATGCTCAAGATATTGACTGGAGCCGAAGCGAACTGCGCAGGTGGCTGAACGACGCGTTCATGCAGCGTGCCTTCAGTAAAAATGAGCAGGCTGCCATCCTGGACACCCGCCTTGAAAACGCCCCCAACGCTTATTTCGGCACGCCCAGCGGTCCCGACACACAAGACAAGGTCTTCATCCTCTCTGGCAACGAGGTATTCAATTCGCCGCTGGCAGCAGACTACGGTTTTTATCCCGGAAACGGCGTCGATGACCCTGCCCGGCGCTTCCGCTCCACGCTGTACGCCAAATGCCGGGGCGCCTGGTGGTCGCCTGTCGAAGGCTATCGCGGCAATTCTTTCTGGCTGATGCGCACCAGCGGATATACACCCGGCAACATCACCTACATCTGCGATTTCGGCTACATCTACAATCAGGGAACGTTGGTCACCTGCGACGATGCAGCCATTCTGCCCGCCATTACCATCGACCTCAGCCGGGCCCACTACGCCGTCGGGCAATCACATACTGCGAACAACCATCCTGAGCACCTTTTATAGCCAAGACTTTTCCTTCTGATTTGTGACCAGGGCGGCACTTTCCATAGCCACCCTTGCTTCGCAATCTTTTATGGCGTCGAGGGTCTTTTGCAGCACCTCATCCAGGGGCCAGCCGAGCATTTCCGCACCCTGCTCGATCACCTCGCGAGAGCAGCCGGCGGCAAAGCCTTTCGTCTTATACTTCTTCTTGAGGGATTTGAGTTCCATGTCCTGGACACTTTTCGACGGACGCATCAGCGCGGCGGCGCCGATCAATCCGGTCAGTTCGTCGGTAGCAAAGAGCACTTTCTCCATGATGAGCTCTGGTTTCACATCCACATGCATGCCGTAGGCGTGGCTGCAGATGGCGTGGATCATTTCTTCACCAATACCGCCTTCGCGCAGCAGTTCGGGTGCCTTGATGCAATGCTCTTCCGGATACATTTCAAAGTCAATATCGTGCAACAGGCCCACGATGCCCCAGAAATCCTCTTCGTCTCCATAGCCCAGTTGTTTCGCGTACCAGCGCATCACTCCTTCCACCGTCAGGGCATGATGAATGTGAAATGTTTCCTTGTTGTATTTTCTCAGCAGATTAAGAGCTGCTTCTCTGGAAATGTGATTCTCCATTGTGATTGGTTTATCTACACAAAGATAAATATTTTGTCTGTTTTAAAATACCGTCCTCAAGAAGAATAAAACCGGAAACAAATAGGACATTTTATCCATTATTCTCCAGCAGAATTTCACAGTCTTGATTTGTTCGAATTAATGCCTAACTTTATCCTGATGATTAACAGAAGAAATTTCATAAAGATCGCTGGATTCGGAGCTATAGCGCTGGCTACCAGTCCCTTGAACACGCTTGCATCCTCTTGTACAAATCGCATGGAAAGGGAAAGAACCCGGGCACTGATGGCATCCGCCCAAAAGGTGTTTGGTAATTTGAAAGACAATTTGGTTCATCTTCCAAGCGAACAGGTCAACGTCCCTGTCCTTGATGCGCCTTTGGTCGGAGTCGCGCGTGCCGACGATCCTCTGTTTGAAACTTTCAGGAAGAATGAGGTTATCGGCGCGCAATGGCGTCCGCCAGGAGAGTGGATGCAGGATGCCAAGTCCGTAGTCGCGTTTTTCTTCCCTGTCTCAGCGGAAATCCGGACTCGGCATCGGGCGGCCAGGACGGCCACGAACGAAGCCTGGAACTATGGATATGGCAAGCACGGCCAGGTGGTGAATGCATTTCTCGCCGGCATGACAGCCGAAATGGAGGGTCAGGGAGTAAAAACCTTCATTCCTACCAAAGACCCTACTTTCAAGATTGAGAGGCAACCAACCATGCGTGGCGGCAAGGAAGACGTGCATTATTCCACTTCCTGGTCGAACCGACATGTTGCCTTCGTCGCCGGCCTTGGAACCTTCGGTATTCATCGGCATCTCATTACACGAGAGGGATGCAGCGGCGTCCTCGCATCGATGATTCTGGACTGGGAAATGGAGCCCACATCAGCCAATTACAGGGACCCTTACGAGAACTGCATCCATTGCGGCGCCTGCGTCACGCGCTGTCCCGCCGGCGCCATCTCACTGGAGAATCTGCGCAACCTTAAGGAATGCGCGGCTTACGCCGCTAGCCTGAGGTCAGAGAGCGATCCGGGTTATTGCGGGAAATGTCTGGTCGGCATTCCATGTGAGTCCGTCCTCCCCGCCGAACTCGCATAAATTACGATTTATCTAACTCTCAAAGGTAATCATTTCTGACCACGTTTGGACACATCTCTGGAAAAGCGGACACGATCGACCGCATTATTCGAGGATTATCATAAACACCTCCATCAATATATCAATCTTTTGATAATGAACTCTTTTGTTATCACACAATACTGGCCGGATGCCATTCGTTATCAACGATAATTCCGCTGCGGCTCCGGGTACGGAAAAGGCTCCCCAAAGGGAGCCTTTTCTCGTACCCGGAGCGGCAGCTAAAGCTGCCTTTGTTTAAAGGGGGCACAGCCCCCTGCGACCCCTCGGGCCTTCGGCCCGTCATTCCGACAGCGCCATCAGGCGCTAGCGGAGATCGAGCGGGAGAACCTTTTTCGAAAATTATTATTATTTTTATAGCAAATTAAAGTATTTAACTATCAATCCTATGAAGAAGACTCGGATTTCGACGAATATCAAGCAATGGATGCTGGCCGCCATCCTGATGACAAGCGGCCTGGGAATGCTGAGCTCCTGCCAGCAGATTGTCGAAGAACAGCTTCAGGAAGTCGTGTGCCAATGGGTGGCCGACTATGCCGAAGAAGGCGTCGACCCGGAGACCGGCCTGTCGTTCAACCGTGTCGTTGAAGTCTATGAGTTCTCCGAGAAGAACGCGGGTTATTATGAGTCTTACCTGTTGAACGGCAACGAACTGGTGAATGTAGAGTATGTTCGCGGTGAGAACGGCGACTTCCATTACGAAGTAGATGGCGCTATTGATCTCCGCTCCACCATGAAGCAGCGCAAACTGGACGTTTGTTTGGATATCAAGATTTTCCTCCTCGAACGTTCCAGACCCTGGACAGTGAGATATGACGATGGCTTCCTTAACGACGAAGATCATATCTTCTCACCTTCCACCGAAGCGCAGCGTGAACAGATTCTCAAATGGTACGAGAGCCGGCACAATACGGACCTTGCCGAAAATCTTATCGGAAAGTGGATGTATGCCGAAAGGAATGGCGAGCCTACACCGACGAACAAGAAGAGGGTCTTCACCTTCGTTTCCTCCAGCAAGGCATACGTCAGCGCTTCGAGCACTTCTCAATCGGCAGAGGGCACAAAATGGATTGAACATCAAGAGGCTGATGTCGCCATCAGCGGCAACACGGTGACCCTTACCATGCATACTGACGAGCATACGACAGTGATGGACGAGTTTCTTATTACCGCCATCAACGACAAGGAATTCATCGCCTCTTTAAAGGTGACGGTTACGGTTGACGGAAACGTGGACCATATCACTGAAAGTAATGTTTGCCTCAAGAAAGTCGAAGCCGACTTCTCCAATGCCATCATCGGCTTGTGGGAAGGCCGCTGCACCAGCGAAGGCTCCGCGTTCGATGACGGACAGGTACACCGCTGGGGCTATGAGGAAGACGGAGATTTTGTTTACTACATCAAGAACAGCGCAGGTGAATGGGTGCCCGGCGGCAACACTCTCAACGAGTACTTTGTGGATGGGGAGCTCCTCTGCACCCGCTGGATAGACAACGGCGTAGAAAGCCGTGAATGGTGGGAAATCACCATTGCCAACAGCAAGATGAATTGGACCGCCCTGCGCCAGGACCCCGACGGCACCACCTACACCGTCACATTCGAAATGACGAAAGTCGAGTAGCTTATTTATGACAACTTATACTGAAATGAAAATAGGTAAAATCCGGATTGTGCTTTTGGCCCTGGCTCTTCTGCCGCTCCTGTCCTCCTGCAAGCTGGACGAGCCGGAAAGCCCAATCCAAGAGCTCCAAAGCTACGAATATCGCTTCTCCATCGTGGAGGAGACCAAAGCTCTCCTGAACGATAACGGCGTGTTCTGGGAAGCTGGTGACAAGGTGGGCTTGTTTGCTGGCAGCGGAGCTTCGGTTGCGGCTGATGTTGACGTCAGTACCTCCCCAAAGAGCATTGTCTATTCTTCCGGTTCGCCGCTGAGTGCCGGCACCAATATTTTTTCATATTATCCTTTTCAGGCGGGGAATACCAGCGCTTCTGCGGCAAAGATCACAATACCTACTAATCAGCAGGGCGGAACACAATCCGCCATGCCCATGGCGGGCATTCCCTTTGCTGTAACGGAGGGGCAGGGGACAAAGGGCTCTGTGTATTTCCTTAATCTCGGCTCCGTAATAGATTTCAGGGTTTATTCCACCAATTATGCTGGGGAGCAGATAGAAAGCATCACGCTGGCGGTTACATCGGGCTCTCATGCCGTGAGCGGCGAAGCCACGATCAACCTTACTTCGGTTGCGTCTGGAAATGAGTCCTCGCTATCACTTACCTGGCCTCAGGGGGTGGCATCGTCTGTAACGCTCTCCCAGGCCGGCACTGTGGCAACTAGCAAGGAAAAGGCAGTAGAGGCTGGTTCCATGCTGATGGTGGTAGCCCCGGGTACTTATTCCGGTACTATTACTATTGTTACAGACGTAGCCAACTACACCTTTTCCTTTACCGACAAGGAATTTACCCGCAACAGCATCAAGGGGTTCAACATGAACCTGAACAATGCCGTCCGCAACAAGCTATCTTTCAGGCTTGAAAACGACAAGATGGCAGCATATCTGGATTATATGGATGCTCATCCTTACGACACTGCCAACTATTCTTACTCCTACGTATATGAGTACAGCAAAGATAAAAGCAGTTCCAATCGTCTGGACCTGCCGCTGCCGGTGACGCTTTCCTGGATCTCCACCCAGACCGGGACCATGAGCGCGGATGTTTATTACGATTCCGCACACACGCAGCCGGAGACAATGGCCTATGTGAAATTCAGCTCCGATGCACATTCCGTAGATATATATAACCTCATCCCCAATCGCCACTATTACTATGTGATAAAGGACGATAACAATACCGTGGTGGCATCGGGCGAATTCAATACCACCGGGCATCGCAGAATCCTGTACGTGGCAGATCCCTCCTGCGGCAGGTACTATGCCAACAACTGCCGCGATATCGGCGGCCTGGAGACGGCCGCCACTGACAGCATTGTCAAGTACGGCAAGATATTCCGCGGTTCAAATATGGACATGACCACAGATAAGCAAAAGACTTACATCACGGATGTGATGCGCGTGGGGCTGGACGTGGATTTGCGCTACAATGCGACCAGCAACGATGGAGGCAAGTTGTTCAACGCTTTGAATCTGCACGAAATTGAACCAAGTACGAGTACCTCAAATACCTCAGGTATATACAGAGGCCATACGCAGGAGCCTTACGACAAATGGGCGGACCTTACGAATACATCCCAAATGGGTCCGACCCTCACCCGCATCATAAATGCGGCTGAGAACGGGGTGGGGGTTTACATTCACTGCAAAGTGGGAGCCGATCGTACCGGCTTTGTGTGCTTGATACTGGAGGCTATCCTGGGCGTGAAACAGGAACTGTGCGACGTGGACTACGAACTCACAAGTTTCTCCCCGGACGTGGGCAGCAACCCCTACCGGCGTCGCACTGATCAGCCAGAGAGCTGGTATTATTATCCTAAGGGGATTAACGCTATCAATAATAGGCTCAAAAACCAGCCCAACGCTACATTTCAGGAAAAGGCCATTGACTATGCCGTGAATGTGCTTGGCGTCCCGGATGAAAAAATCAACGTTTTCCGGAAGTGCATGCTGGAGCCGAAAGTTCGCCCAGACAATAATAATTGATAAACATACTATCATACTATACTATGAACCACTACGAAACGCCGACCTCCACCGTGGTGATATTAAAGGTAGAGAAATCTCTGCTTCAGGGTTCTCCCAATAGGGACTACAATGAGGACAAAAATGAGAAAATGATACGAGACGTCGATGTTGATTTCTAGATTCCCTTCCGGGGCAAAACAGACGGGCAAGGTCCCCTTTATGAAAATGGACCTTGCCCGCTAGAGAAGCTATCCGGACATACTTATCCGGGAACGTATTCCAGCACGTCGCCGGGCTGGCAGTCGAGGGCCTTGCAGATGGCTTCGAGGGTGGTGAAGCGCACAGCTTTGGCCTTGCCGGTCTTGAGGATGGAGAGGTTGGCCGCAGAGATGCCGATCCGCTGGGCAAGCTCACCGGACGACATCTTTCTGCGGGCCAGCATCACGTCGATGTTGATGATGATCGGCATACGCTACGCTTATTCCTTAATTTCTTCCAGTTCCTGCGCCTCGACGGATTTTCCCTTCAGATAGCCGGGCAGTTCCATGCCGGCGAGCTTGAAGAGGTCTTCCAACGGGGGAACCGATTTCATCAGTCCCGAGATGAAGTTGGACGTAGCGGTCTTGCCGTCGGCACCGCCACCGCCATTGTCCCACACCGTGACTTTGTCGATGTTGATGCCCTTGACGGCTTCGACCTGCGTCTTGACGAGCTCAGGCAACTTGTCGGTAATCAGCATGGTGATGGCCTGCTGGGCATCGCCGCCAGCGGCTGCGACCAGCTGTCCGAAACCCTCTGCCTGCTTGGAGAGTATCTCCAGGGTACCGCGGGCCTGGGCGTCCATCTTGGCGAAGATGGCGTCGGCCTCACCTTTGGCCTTGCGTCGGATCTGCTCGGCTTCTGCTTCTGCCTCGATGATGGCTTTCTCTTTCTCGATCTGGGCGGCGACCACGATGTTGGCCTGCTGCGTGGCTTTTTCACGCTCGGCACGGGCCAGCTCGGCGTCGCGCTCGCTCTTGTAGGCCTCTTCGAGGGCCTTGGCGGCTTGCACTTTCTCCGCGGCCACGGCGATGCGGGAGGCTTCTGCCTCTTTCTCGCGGCGGGCGGCGTCACTCTGGGCGATGGCGATCTTCGAGTTGTTTTCTCCCTCGACAGCCTTCGCGTTGGCGTCGGCCGTACGGATACGGGTGTCCCGGGTGGTCTCGGCGATGCGGATGTCCTTGTCCCTGTCGGCTTCGGCTTTACCGATTTCACCGAAACGGTTCTGCTCAGCCACGCTCTTCTTGGCGTCGTTGATGGCCTTGGCGGCGGCTTCCTTACCGAGGGCCTCAATATAGCCCGACTCGTCGCGAATATCCGTCACGTTCACGTTGATGAGTTTCAGGCCGATCTTGCGGAGCTCGGCTTCCACGTTGGTGGAGACGTTGGCGAGGAACTTGTCACGGTCGGCGTTGATTTCCTCGATATCCATCGTTGCGATGACCAGACGGAGCTGTCCGAAAAGGATATCGGTGGCGATGTTGCGAATGTCGTCGGTACTCAGGCCCAGCAGACGCTCGGCAGCATTGGTCATGTTGTCGGGCTCGGTGGAAATACCTACGGTAAAGCGGCAGGGCACGTCGACGCGGATGTTCTGCTTCGACAGGGCGTTGGTCAGGTTGCATTCAATCGAGATAGGGGTCAGGTCGAGGAATGCGTAGCTTTGGAACACAGGCCAGATGAAGGAGGCGCCGCCATGGATACAGCGGGCCGACGAGATACCACCCTCCTTGTTCTTGCCGGTCTTACCGTAAATGACCAGAATCTTGTCGGAGGGGCAGCGTTTGTAACGCCGCAGGATGGCGGTGAAAGTGACGAAAACGACCGCCACGAGGATCAGGATCAGATAGAGTTCCATATTCTTTTCTGTGATTTAAATGATTAATGATTCAAGGGGTTCGACAAGCACCGTCTCGGGTCCGATGACTTCGACCACACGGATCGGGGTGTTCGTCTTGAGGGTGTCGCCGTCGGTGACGGCCTTGTATTCGCGCACGGAGTTGTTGATGGAGATCTGGACCTTGCCTTCTCCCTGCCGCTCGCCGGGAATCGTCAGGTATACATTGCCATTGCAGCCCACGGCCGACGCATAGATGTTGATGTTGCCCGACTGCTGCATGCTGCTGAGCCATTTGAACAGATACATCACGGCAACGACCAGGGCTACGCCGATCAATGCCGAGACAATCAGCAGCAGCGGAATCGAATGGATCTTTTCCTGCAACAGGATGGCCGACCAGCCGAATCCCAGGATGAAATTTACGAAGTTGCGGAAGGTCAGCAGATTGGTTCCGCCCTCGACGGCAGCGTCGGCGGCTTCCGAATCGAAGCCTGTATCGACGTCCGTGTCGATGCCACCTTCGCCGGCGTCAGCGCCGATGAAGGTCAGGATGCTCTGGATCAGGAAGATCAGGGAGGCAGTCAGCGTGACGCCCCAGAGAATCTTCATGGCGATGGAAAGGGATGCCCACCAGGTTGTAATCATCTTTGTAAAGGTTTATTTATTCGCAAATATAAAAATAATTATTGAGAAACAATAAATTTTTTAAAATTTTTAAGCATTCGGTGCAAAAAAAGACCCCGGATCCAGTCCGGGGTTAGAGTTGCGGGGAAGAGCCCCGTCAACAGACGTCGTACCGGGCCGGACCCGGCATCTGGTCAGATCATTTCAACGATCTCAGCTGCGGGAGCGTTTTTCATCACGGAAGCGATGCCGTTGTCACGGTTGCGTTCGGAAGCATACATCTGGCTCTGGCCGATGACCTGGCCGTTGGTAGCCTTCAGCGTGAAATACGGCTTGCCATTCTTTGCAACCATCTTCTCGAAGCGTTTTTCGTCGACGGCGTTCTTCTTGACAGACTCGGCGCCGTTGAGGCAGGCAGCCTTGGTGGTGTAACCTTCACTGGTGAGGATGACCTCGCCGTTCGAAGCTTTGAGATTGAACTGGAACTCGCCGTTCTTTCTCGTGGTGATCTCAAATTTTGCCATAGCGTAGGATTTGAAAAAATGTATATACCCTACAAAGTTAAAAAAATTTTAAAAATTGCGTACTTTTGTAAAAAACATTGACGAAACTCCATGAGAATCGCATATCTGTCTGTGTTTTACCCCTACCGGGGCGGCATTGCCCAGTATAACGCGCACCTCCTCGCCGCACTGGGCAGTGAAAATGAAGTCCGTGCCTTCAATTTCACCCGCCAGTATCCCGGTTTCCTCTTCCCGGGCCAAACCCAGTACGTCACCCCGCAGGATAAAGCGACACCTGTCGAAAGCACCCGCCTGCTCGATACAGCCAACCCCTTCACCTGGCGACGCACCGGAAGGGCTATTCTCAAATGGAAGCCGGACATGGTCGTGTTCAGCTACTGGAATTCCTATTTTGCACCCTCCCATATCCCCGTAGCCCGGATGCTCCACCGGCACGGCGTGATGACGGTCACCGTCGTCCACAACGCCATCCCCCACGAGCCTAAATTCTTTGACAAGCCGCTCGCACGCCGCTTCTTCAAATACAACGACCTGCTCGTCTCCATGAGCGATGTCGTTACCCGCGACCTCCGCAGCCTCTGCCCGGACGCCAGGATTCTGCAGCGCCAGCATCCCGTGTACGACCATTTCGGGAAAAAGATGGACAAGAAGGCTGCACAGGAGGCCCTCGGACTCGACCCGAAGCTGCGGACGCTACTGTTCTTCGGACTGATCCGCGACTACAAGGGACTGGACCTGCTGATCGATGCCATGCCGCAGCTCGGGCCGGACTACCAGCTGGTGATTGCCGGCGAATGCTACGGCAGCTTCGAAAAATACGAAGCACATATCGCCGCCTCCGGCTGCGCCGACCGCATCCATGTCTTCAACCGCTACATAGACGACGAGGAAGTACCCCGCTTCTTTTCGGCGGCCGATCTCTGCGTGCTGCCCTACAGGAGTGCGACCCAGAGCGGCATCACGGCCATCGCCCTGCATTTCGACGTGCCGATGGTGGCCACGCCCGTGGGCGGCCTGGCCGAAAGCATCGGACAACCGGGGCTCGGCGTGATGGCCGGCGAAGCCTCGGCCGATGCCATCGCCGAAGCCATCCGCCATTTCTTTGACGGAAGCCCGGAAGCCTTCATCACCAACATCCGCGAAATCAAACGGACCCAGACCTGGCCTGCTTTCGCACAAAAAATTTTGGACTTTTACACGCAACAATCCGCACAATGATGCATTTACCAGATATGAAACATATTATCCCCCTGCTTGCCACGGCGGTCCTGCTGCTGGGCACCACTTCCTGCTTCCATCACGAAGAACCCGATCCGGCCGGTGAAATGACCTTCACCTACGGCGCTTATTTCCTCAACGCCGGTATCTCGGACGGTTCGGAAATCACGCAACTCGACAACATCCTGGCGATGGTCACCCCGCATTGCTACGCGACAGCCAACGACGGCAGGCAATTGGGCAACGGCGCGAGCGACATCCGTATCGTCGGCACCAAAATGTATGTCACCCTGGCCGACTCCAAGCGCATCAAAGTCGTCGGACCAAACGACTGCAAGGAACTGGGGTCCTTCACCATCAGCGCCGATGACGGCACATCCCTGACGCCCGCATATCTGGCCGATTTCGAAGGAATGCTGCTCGTGAGCTTGAAAGAAGGCTATGTCGCCAGCGTCGATACGGTCGATTACATGGTCCGGAATCTGCAGAAACTGGACGCCGGCGCCGGATGCATCGCCGTCGCCAACCAGAAACTCTATGTAGCCTGCACGGACGCCATCCTGATGATGAACCCCGTGGACCTTCATGTCATGAAGATGCTGGATGTCGTACAGCCACGCTCCTTTACCGTAGGCAGTGACGATCATCTCTATCTGGTGGCCGGACAGGATGAGACCAGCCTGCTTCAGGTCAACAGCGACAATGAGGCCGTCACCCGCATCACGACGACCGGCCAGCCGCAAAAAGTCGCGGCAGGACCCGACAAGGTGCTCATCGTCCACGTGAAGGTTACCTCCGACGAGGTAGGTGACAAATTCCTTGTCGTCAATCTTGAAAACCTGGCAGTGGAAGGCGATTTCATCCGTGACGGCAGTTATGTAAAGAATCCGACCGGCATGTTCATCGACCCCAATACCGGCAACGTCTATGTTTCCCAGGACGGGGAAAGTGGCGGTGACTATGGCCTGATCTATATCTACACCGGATACGGCCAGTATATCACGAGCTTCAATACAGGTACGGCACGTACCGTGAGCGCCGCATTCGTAACCGGTTCGACCGGGAAATGATTCTCTTGCAAAATCCAAGTTTTCGTACTACATTTGCATCGCAACAGGTTCCCGGGGCCGGATTCCGGTCCGGACGGGATCAAAAGGGAACCGGGTGAGAATCCCGGACAGTTCCCGCTGCTGTAAGTTCCAGCTTGTCGCGGTATTCTCCGCCACTGGGGCGTCGCCCCGGGAAGGCTCCGCGACGGAACGAGTCAGAAGACCTGCCTGCTGCCTTTGACGGATTATTGACCTGCGGCGAATGGGTCGTGATTGACTACAATGACCAAACAATTCATACCTATGCGTAAACTTTCTCTCCGGAGAGTCCTTGGACTCGCCTTGGCCATCGTCATGGCCGGAAGCCTTGCAGTCAGCTGCATCTTCGAATATGAAACCCAATTCGACCAACTGGAGGAGCTGGTCAAAGAGCTGCCGGAAGGCGACGCCGTTATCAGCGTAACCCCGACCGACGATGGCGGCTACGTCATCAATTTCAAGGAAAGCGGCGAAGTGAAGATCCGCAAGGGCGCGCCCGGCAACTCTATCATCAAAGTGGAAAAAGACCCCGACGCCTTCATTTTTTACGTCGCCAACGGCTGGCACATGCGTCTGCCCCGCTACTACGAAACCTGCGTGCTGACTTTTGAAGACAAAGATTACAAAGGCCCCGCCAACACGGTGACTTACTGGAGTTCCAAGATCGATGAACCGCAGTATGGCGGCCCCATCCTTTACGGTGACGGCTGCGTGTGGGCGGATGAAAACAACACCAATCTTGTCGGTTCGGTGCTTCCCTATGACGCTGCGACCTGGTCCGGCGGTTTTTCCGGCGGCGGCATCGCCATCTCCAACTACGGTAACGGCATGCTCGCCGGCGCTGACTACACCCGGCAGCTGGAAGTGTACAATCCGGCCCTGGACGGAGCCGGACGCAAGGGCTGCGGAAACAACGGTTCCGACAACTTCGCCATTCTCTATGACGCGGGATTTTGGGGCAGCAATCTGGCTGCGATCTATATGCCGGACGGCAAACCCTGTGTCGTAGAATCGGTCTTTGTGAACAACACCTGCTACACGATGAATTTCCTTGTCAACGGCGACGCCTACAATCCGCCCATGGCGGAAAATGGCTATTATTATATCACCGCCACCGGTTTTGTCGGTGATGAAATCTCCGGCAATCTCAACTTCCTCCTCGCTAGCTACGACGAGTATGTGACGTACTGGGCCAAATGGGACCTCGCTGAACTGGGTGCCGTCGACAAGATCGTCTTCACGGTTTACGGCTCGGCGGACCTCTACGGCGAATATGGTTTCAACGCCCCGGCGTATGTCGCTCTCGACGACATCACGGTGCGCGTATATCCTGAATAAACCTTGATGCGCCGCCTTTCCTTATACGTAATATTCATTTTGTCGCTCTTTGGAGCAACAGGATGTCCGCAGGGGGTAGAAGAAGAAGGTCTACCCCCTGTCGTCACCCTGCCTGACGGAAATGTCCAGATGGTCGAACTCGGGGAAAGCCTCACGCTTTCTCCGGCATTTGACAACCTGACGCCGCAGGCGCAGATCCGCTGGCTCCGCAACGGACAGGTGGTCGGAAGCGGCACGAGCTTCACGTTCCAGAGTGAAGCCGTGGGGGTTTTCTACCTCACCGTGGAAGTGACCACCGAATTTGGAAAGGACGCGAAAGAAATCCGCATCAACGTCTGGAAGGAGGAGGAACCCCCGCAACCGCCGACGCCACCTACGCCGCCGGATACGGTTCCCTCGCCATCCCTGGAGACGGCCTACCTCTTCGAGCAAACGCAATACAACGTCGCCCAGGGCCGCAGCATCCGTCTGCTGCCGCTGGATATCGACAGCACCCGCAGCTTCTGCTTCGAATGGTTCCTCGACGGAACATCGGCGCAAAAGGGCGACGATCCGCTGTATCGTTTCGAAGCCACGGCACAAGGCCCGCACACCGTCATTCTGGAAGGAACGACTTCTGACGGAGGCTTGCGGCGCGACACCCTCTCGGTGCAGGTATGCCCGCCGGAAGGCACCTACCGGCGACTTGCCACCGCGTCAAGTAGCCCGTACGCCGACAAAGTATTGCTGTTCCTGCCGGCCGCCGGGCAGTATGTCAATGAAAATTACACCGCCACGACGATGGAAGAAGCCTGTGCCTATGCGATGGACAGGCTGAAAGAAGAGAAATACGTTTCCCTCGGCGGCTTCGGCGGCACGCTTGTGCTGGGTTTCGACCACAGCGTTGCCAACGACGGCGATTACGACTTCGCCATCAAGAATTCCATCTATTCCAACTACTCGGAACCGGGCATCGTCTGGGTATCGCAGGATGAAAACGGCGACGGCCTGCCGAACGACACCTGGTACGAACTCAAGGGTGCGGAATACGGAATGGACTGCACTATCCAGGATTATGCCGTGACCTACTACCGTCCGGAATCGCCCGGACAGCCGGTTGTCTGGACCGACAACCGCGGCGGCAGAGGCTCGGTCGACTATCTGGTGGCCTACCACAAGCAGGACTACTATTATCCGCTGTGGGTTGAACCCGACCGTTACACGCTGCGCGGCACGCGACTGGAAGCCCGGAACTATGACCAGTCGGGACGTGGCACCTACTGGATCAATCCCGACTATGAATGGGGTTACGCCGACAACTACAGCGTCATCGACCTGCTGCCCGAAGTGGCGACAGGCATCACGAAGGGCTGCAACCATTTCAAGATTTCAGATGCCGTGACCTACGACGGACAGCCGGCCAAGCTGCAGTATATCGATTTCGTGAAGGTACAGACCGGCCTCAACGCCAAGAGCGGCTGGCTCGGCGAGCTGTCGACCGAAGTCTGCGCCGTCATCGATTACAATCTGGCCCAATGATCCTGACACTGTTGTTCCTGCTGCTGTTGCCGGCATCTCCGCCCGACACGCTGGTGCTTGACGCCTCGGTGGTGGCCGCTTTCCGCCAGCCCGACAAGATCATTCCGGCCCAGGCCCTCCAGGGCGAGCAGCTGCAGAAACTCAGTGCCCTTTCGGTGGCCGACGCCATCCGCTATTTCTCCGGCGTACAGATCAAGGACTACGGCGGCATCGGCGGCCTGAAGACCATCAATGTCCGCAGCATGGGTTCCCAGCACGTGGGCGTGTTCTACGACGGCATCCAGCTGGGAAACGCCCAGAACGGCCAGATTGACCTGGGCAAGTATTCGCTCGAAAACATGGAGTCGGTGACGCTCTACAACGGTCAGAAAAGCACGGCCGTCCAGTCGGCCAAGGACTATGCTTCAGCCAGCGCCGTCTACCTTCAGACCCGCACGCCCGTATTCAGCGGGAAGCGCCGCACCCATCTCAAGGCCTCGCTTGCGGGCGGATCGTTCGGCACCATCAACCCCTCCGTGCTGTGGGAACAGAAGCTCGGCGACAAGGTATCGAACTCCTTCAACGCAGAGTTTCTCTATACTACAGGAAAATACAAGTTTACTTACCGGAAACTGGACGGCTACGACACCACGGCCGTCCGACAGAACGGCGACGTGCGAGCCCTGCGCGTCGAAGAAGGACTCTTCGGCCGGATCCCCGACGGAAACTGGCGCCTCAAATTCTATTTCTACGATTCGGAGCGCGGCTACCCGGGCGCCTTCGTGCGGGAAGAGCCCGGCAAGTTCCGGCACGAAGACCGGCAGTGGGACACGGATTTTTTCACCCAGGGCACCTTCTTCAAGAAATGGGGAGACTACCGCCTCAACGCCAGCTTCAAATACGCCTACGACTACCTGCACTACCTTTCCGACCCGCGGCTGGATGTCTCCACGATGTATGTGGACAACCGCTACAAGCAGCAGGAAGCGTATCTGTCGGTGGCGCAGTCCTATGAAATCTTCAAGTGGTGGGACGTGGACCTGGCCGCTGACTGGCAATACAATACGCTCGACGCCGACCTGGTGAATTTCGTGTATCCTTCCCGCAATACGCTGCTGGCCGCCCTGTCCACCTCCCTTCGCTGGACAAAACTCAAGCTGCAGGGCAGCCTGCTCTATACTTTCGTCGGCGACCATGCCCGCGAAGCGGGTGCCGCAGCGGAAAACCGCAACATCTTGACCCCGACCGCCGTGTTGCAGTTCCTCCCGTTCCGCGACAAGAACTTCAGCGTGCGTGCCTTCTACAAGCGCATCTTCCGAATGCCGACGCTCAACGACCTCTACTACACCTTCATCGGCAACAAATACCTGAAACCTGAATATACCACCCAGTACAACGTCGGTCTCACCTGGGACAAATACTGGACCCGGAGCATCTTCAGGAAACTCAACACCACGCTCGACGTTTATTACAACGAAGTGCAGAACAAGATCATCGCCACACCCGCCTCGAACCAGTTCCAGTGGACCATGGTCAATCTGGGCCTGGTGAAAATCCGCGGCATCGACGCCGCCGTCAGCACGTCGCTGGAGCTGGGCCGGGTCGGCGCCGACTTGCGCCTGACCTATACCTACCAGAAAGCCCAGGATTTCACCGATCCTTCGAGCCCCTGGTACGGCGGACAGATTCCTTACATTCCCTGGCACAGCGGCTCTTTCACCGCCGCCTTCAGCTACGCGGGTTGGAACCTGAACTACAGTTTCATCTACACGGGCGAGCGCTATGAATCCATCGCAAACATTCCGGAAAACCATGCCCAGCCCTGGTACACCAGCGACCTGTCGCTCGCTCGCAGCTTCCCGCTGGGCAGCCACGAACTGCGCGGAACACTGGAAGTGAACAACATTTTCAACCAACAATATGAAGTTGTGAAGTGTTATCCGATGCCCGGAACGAATTTTCGATTAATTTTGTCTTTTCTTTTGTAGGCATATGAAAAAGATACTGCTTTTCCTGACCCTTCTCATGGCGCTGGCAGCCTGCCGGACCATCGAACCGATTACCCCGTCGGATCCGACGGACGTGGGTGGCGGCGACGCTGGCGACATTGCGGGCTTTTTCCTGCTCAACGAGGGCAACATGGGCAGCAACAAGTGTACGCTCGACTACTACGACTACGCTAGCGGCGTCTACATCAAAAACATCTATGCCGAGCGCAATCCCGGCGTGGTGCAGGAGCTGGGCGATGTGGGCAACGACCTGCAGATCTATGGCGACCGGCTCTACGCCGTGGTCAACTGCTCCAACCTGGTGGAGGTGATGGACGTGAATACCGCCCGGCACATCGGCCAGGTATCGGTGCCGAACTGCCGCTACATCGTGTTCAAGGACAAATATGCCTATGTGAGTTCTTACGCAGGCCCGGTGCAAGTCGATCCAAATTACCGCCTGGGCTATGTGGCCAAGATCGATACGGCTACGCTTCAGGTCGTGGACACCTGCGTGGTGGGCTACCAGCCGGAAGAGATGGTGATCTCCGGAGGCAAGCTCTACGTGGCCAACTCGGGCGGCTACCGCGTTCCCGACTACGACCATACGGTTTCCGTGATCGACCTGGCCAGCTTCAAGGAAACGCAAAAAATCGACGTTGCGCCCAACCTGCACCGCATGGAACTCGACGCCTACGGCTATATCTGGGTATCGAGCCGGGGCGACTACTATGACATCCAGCCGATGACCTTCATCATCGACACGAAATACGACGCCGTCGTCGAACAGCTGGACCTCCTGGCCTGCTCCGACATGACGCTCTGCGGCGACTCGCTCTACGTCTACAGCAACGCCTGGAGCTACTTCACGCAGACTTCCGACGTAAACTATGCCATCGTCGATGTGAAGACGCGCCAGGTGGTGACCCGCCGCTTCATCACCGACGGAACGGAAACCTGGTTCCAGAACCCCTACTGCATCGCCGTCAACCCGAATACGCACGAAATCTTCGTGACCGACGCCCGTGACTACATCACCCCGGGCAAAATCTATTGTTACTCCCCCGAAGGCAGGTTGAAATGGAGCGTCAACACAGGGGATATTCCTTCGCGCATTGCCTTTACCAACAAACGCCTGCAATGAGACGCACCTGGCTTCTGATTCCGCTGCTCGCCCTCCTCGGGCTGCTCCTGTCCTCCTGCGGAGGCAGGCAGTCTGCTGCAAGACCGGAACTGAAAGCCACCGATACCATCCGCTACGCCCGGAACATCCACATCGAATATTTCGACGATTATGTGTCGGTCCGCATCCGCGACCCATGGGACACCCTGCGGCAACGGCAGCACTATGTGCTGGTCGACCGGACCAGACCTCTGCCAGCCACGCTGCCGGAAGGCGGCATCGTGATCCGCATCCCCGTTGAAAAAGCCGTCATCTACACTTCCGTCCATACGGCCATCGCCGAAGAGCTGGGTGCGCTCGACCGTGTCTGCGGTGTCTGCGAGCCGGAGTACATCACTTCTCCCGTCGTCCTGGAACGCATCGCCGACGGCCGCATCGCCGACCTGGGCGTCTCGACCTCGCCCAACGTGGAGAAAATCATCGATATCGGCACCGAGATGATCATCGCCTCGCCGTTCGAAAACAGCGGCTATGGCTCCGCCGAGAAACTCGGCATCCCCATCGTCGAGGCGGCCGACTACATGGAAAACCATCCGCTGGGACGTACGGAATGGGTGCTCTTCTACGGACTGTTGCTCGGCGAACGCGAAGCGGCCGAGCAGGTGTTCGCCCGTACGGAAGCGCATTACAACGAACTGAAGGTCATGGCCGCCCAGGTGAAAGATCGTCCTTCCGTGGTATTGGAACGCCGCTACGGCAACTCCTGGGCCGTCCCGGCCGGCGAAAGCTACATCGGCGTGATGCATGCCGATGCCGGTGCCGACTATGTGTTCCGCTACCTGAAAGGCGCCCGGAGCGTCCACTTCACCTTTGAATCGGTCTTCGACCAGGCCGGCGACGCCGATTTCTGGTTTCTCAAATACGACACCCGCGCGCCGTTCACCTACAGCCTGCTGGCTCAGGAATACGAACCCTACGCCAATTTCCGCGCCTGGAAAGAGCACCGTGTATTCGCTTGTAACACCATCACTTCCACATATTACGACGACATTACCCTCCACCCTGACCGGGTGCTGGAAGACCTGATCGCCATCTACCATCCCGAACTGCTGCCCGGACACGTGCAGCGCTACTACTTCCCGCTCGATGACTAGACAGAAACTCCGTTGGATCTATGCAGGGCTGTCTCTGGCTCTGGTCGCGCTCTTCTTCGGGGGGCTTGTCTACGGAGCCGTGCGCATTCCGCTCAAGGATGTGCTGCAGATCCTCTTCCGCTCCTACGAAGGAAAGGAGGCCTGGCAGCACATCGTGCTGGAGTCCCGCCTGCCGCAGACCGTCACGGCCCTGCTGGCCGGCGCTTCGCTTGCCGTCAGCGGCCTGATGCTCCAGACGCTGTTCAAGAACCCGTTGGCAGGCCCGTCTATCCTGGGTATCAGCGACGGTGCCAACCTGGGCGTGGCCATCGCCATGATCTACCTGGGCGCCGCCAGCTACCTGACCACCATCGTGGCTGCCCTGATCGGCGCTTTCGTGGTGCTGCTCATCATCCTGGGCTTCTCGCGAAAAGTATCGAGCAACGTGATGCTGCTGATCATCGGTATCATGGTGGGGTATCTGGCCTCGTCGGTCATATCCATCCTCAACTACCATGCATCGGCCGACAAGGTACACCAATACGTGATGTGGGGCATGGGCGATTTCAGCGGCGTCTCGCTGTCGAAACTGCCCTGGCTCTCCGGCTTCTCGCTCGCGGGCATTCTCTGCTCGCTGCTGCTTATCAAGCCGCTCAACGCGCTGCTGCTCGGCGAATCGTATGCCACCAACCTGGGCGTCAACGTACGCCGGGCCCGCCTGCTCATCCTCATCTGCACCGGCGTGCTGACCGCCGTGGTCACCGCTTTCTGCGGACCCATCTCTTTCATCGGGCTGGCCGTTCCCCATGTCGCCCGCCTGCTGCTGGGCAGTTCCAACCACAAGCACCTGCTGCCGGTCACGCTGCTGGCAGGCGCCTGCATCGCCATGTTGTGCAGCATCCTGACCGTCCTGCCAGGTTCCGGCACCGTACTCCCGCTGAGCGCCATCACGCCCATCATCGGTGCTCCGGTCATCATCTATGTCATCGTCAACCGCAAGAATATCCACTATTTCAACTGACATGAAGTGCTCCGTCGCCATCAGCACCCACCAGCTCTGCATCGGCTACACCGGCCGGGGCTTTCGGCGTGTCGTCCATCCGGAGCTCAACCTGCAGTTGTATACGGGTGAAGTCACGGCCCTGCTGGGCAGCAACGGGGCTGGCAAGAGCACGTTGCTCAAGACCCTCTGCGGCCTGCTGCCGGCTTTGCACGGCGATATTTTCATCGACGGGAAACCGCTGGCCGGCTACCGGCACGGCGAACTTGCGACGCATGTGGGCGTCGTCCTCACGGAACGGACCCAGACCGGGGGCATCAGCGTCTATGACCTGGTTTCGCTGGGACGCTATCCGCATACCGGCTTTTTCGGAACCCTGCGCGAGGAAGACCATGCCGCCATCCGCAATGCGATGGAAACGGTCGGCATCGCCGACAAGGCACAGCGCCATGTCTCCGAACTGAGCGACGGAGAACGCCAGAAGGCCTTCATCGCCAAGGTGCTGGCCCAGGAATGCCCCATCATCCTGCTCGACGAGCCCACCGCCTTCCTCGATGTCACCAGCCGTCTCGAAACCATGATTACCCTGCGCCGCCTCGCCCATCAGGAAGGAAAAGCCGTCCTGCTTTCCACCCACGACCTTGACACAGCCCTCCAGCTGGCCGACAAACTCTGGCTCCAGCCGGCCTGCAGCGCAGAAAAAGAAACCGCAGACCCGATGGTCTGCGGTACCCCTTCCACGCTGATAGAGAATGGTGCGCTCGCGCGCTTCTTCTCCACGGACGCCGTTATTTTCGATCCCGTGAACCGGCGGCTGGTCGCCCGGAAATAACCTCCTTCCACGTTTTCCCGACGATGACCGGCGGCTGCGGCTGATAAGCGGCCTTCGTCCGCCACGGGCTCCAGACATTGGCAGCCGTCGAAGGACTGGTCTTGCGGTTGACGACGTCATAGGCCACGAAGTCTTCGTAATTGTAAGTCCAGTCCGCCCCCTCGGACAATTTGTGCAGGCGATACCAGATCGCTTCGCGGGAAGGCGCATTGAATCCGCCCGTATTCTCGCGCATGATACTGTTTTCCGTCGGACGCCAGGCACCTTTCCAATAAGTACAGGCCCCTTCAAAGACGCCCAGTCCATCGTACTGATACCGTTCGTCGGAGAGGAAGCGGGCCCATTTCACCTGGGCCGGATCACCGGTAAAGTCGATGTTTTTCCACCAGCCGGACTTTTCATGCTTGCGATACGTGTCTATTGTGTTCTGGTCGATGGTACCATAGCTTTCATACGAATATTCATCGGCCAGCTTGGCGAAGCCATGGCCGCCGGCCTCATGGTGTACCAGCTCGGCCAAAACCTTATCCCCGGCCCCGATGGAGAAATATGCCAATGACGTACCGCAACCATAATCCGTGTCTTTATCCACAGGATCCATCATGTAGCAGGTACCGCCCACGCGCGTTGTGTAGTCGTTCATCGCGATGATGACCAGCGTATTCTCCATCCTGTCGTCCGACACGGCTTTCCGCGCATATTCGATGCAGGCGGCATCGGAACCGCCTACCTGCGTGATGGGGCCGAACCAGGTGCCCAACGCCTGTCCCGGATGCTCATAGCCTTCGGTTGCGGAAACCACGTTTACCGCATAGACATTGAACCTGTCGCGATAGGATTTATACGGCTCTTCCGAGAAGTACACGTCCGCCATCTTCTGCATCACGGCGGCATACGTACCATCGGCAACCTGGCGGTCGGAGAACGCATCGCCCAGGAGGACGATATCGATGCCCTTGCCTCTGGAGGCCTTCTGCAACACAGTTACCACGCCGTCCTGGCTATAGTCTTTGGACATGTAGTAATCAGGCGGGACGACACTTTCATCCCAATATCCCTGTATTCGGTCGGCATATCTGGACCAGGAGACAGACGATTTATACAATCTCTCCGTCCCTTCCGGCACCATGATGACCGTCTCCTTCGGAATGCCGGGTTCCTCGTAATAGCTTGCTTCCTGATAGGTCGGCGGCGTAAAGGAACGGAAGATGATGGAATCCAGTTTTTCGGATCCACGGAAAGCATCAGAACCCATATTGGCCATATTGGCGTTTATCAGGACTGTCCGCAGACTGGACATGTTCTGGAAAACTCCGTCACCAAGGTGCATCATGCTTTCGGGCAGGATAAGCCGCTCCGTCGTCGTGTTTCCGTTGAAACTTCTGTAGAAAGTATTGGTGATTCCTTCCGGAACGGTATATTCCACGGGAAGAAGCGGCGTAACACCCACCAGCTGGGTACCCATCACCACACAGTGGTGATCGTCCGTCGTCAAAGGGCCATAGACGAATTCCAATTGCTCGCAATCCAGCAGCCAGTCCGTATAGACGGTCTCGAGCGAAGCAGGCAGCGTAAGGCTGTGCAAAGTCTTGTTATTCCTGAAACAGTACGGGCCGATCCGCTTGACACCTTCCGGAACGGTACATTCCGTCGCTCCGTAACCGGCATAGACGGACATTTCGCCCTCGCTATTGATAAACATCCGCCCGTCCTTGACATACGGGCAGTCTCCCTTGAATTCCCGCAATTTCTGGCTGAATGTAAAAGTATACATGTCCATGGACTTGAACTGTGCGGGTAAGCTGACTGTTTCCAGATTATCGCAATAGGCGAAAGTATAGTATCCCGTGGATTCCAGTCCATCCGGAAGGATCACGTCCCGGATGGCATTCTGGCCCCTGAAAAGCTCCGGAGCAATGGCTTTTACCCCGGCAGGAACGACCAGCGTCTCTTTTAAGTTGCCCAGCGTATAGGCAACCATCGTACCGTCCAGTATCAGCGCCGTTTCGTCTTCCGTGGCGCACTTTCCATAGAGTCGTTTCAATTTGTTGCAAAGCATCAGGAATCCTTCACCCACATATTTCAGGTTATCGGGAGCCCGGAAAGAAGTGATATCGTTCTGTCTGATGGCGTTGCTTTCGATCCGCTCCACGGAATTGGGCAGATAGAGACCCGAGACACCACTGCCGAATACCGTCTCATAATCGCCGCCGATCCGGGTTACCGGACCGTCGAACTGGATGACGCCTTTCCCGTCCGTATAGGTATGCGACTTGATGCCGCGGTCGAAATACGAAGGCTTGAGAAAGAGTGGATTCTTGTTCAGAGTAACATACCATATCTGGTCGGACGGCACATTGTCCATGATGTTGGGATCGAAACGTTGCAAGATCGAGATTGTCCGCTTGACGTTGCCGGCCTCGACCACCACTGTCGCCTCGCGGTCGGAGAGCGACTCGTTCCTGGTGATGGTCAGCGTTATCTGTCCGCTGCCTGCCGCACCGGATGCGGGAGACACCGTACACCAGGAAGTGCTGCTCGAAGCAGTCCATGCCACCGTAGTCGTGAAAGGAATCGTCGCCGTCCCGCCGGTTGCGGCTAACTCACCGGTAGCATTTCCGTCGCTTGTCTGCGTCACCGGACCTCCTGTCGGAATCGAGAAGGTAATGCTCGCCGTTGGCGTCGGGGTCGGCGTGGGAGTCGGGGTCGGAGTAGGAGTAGGCGTGGGTGTGGGCGTCGGTTCCGGTTTCTCGCAACCTGTCAGAAAGGCCAGCATGGTACAGGTAAAAACGAAGCAGATAAGCTTTCTCATGGCGCAAGTATCTTTAGTTAACCGCAAATTTATAAAATCATTGTTTTGTTTTGTCATTTTTTTGCCTCATTTTGACTATTTTACACAAGCTGCACAAAAAAGCCGCCCCCGGTCTCGGGGACGGCTTCGCTTTCAGCAACGCGCGAGTCTTATTCAGCCTCGATCGGCGTAACCGGAATTTCCGGGGTTCCTTCCACGGGAACCGACTGCTCGATCTGGGTCTTGATGTTGGAGTGGCGCGAGCTCCGCTGCGGGATGGCGAAAGTAGCCGCGATGCAGAGGACAATGATCGAGATCGCCAGGGTCCAGGTTGCTTTCTCAAGGAAGTCGGCTGTCTGACGCACGCCGAAGGTCTGGTTGCCGGCTGCAAAGTTGGCTGCCAGTCCGCCGCCCTTCGAGTTCTGGAGAAGAACCACGATGGTCAGGAGAATACTCGCAATCACGATCAGGATGGAGAGTGTGATATACGCTGCTTGCATAGTCTATTGTGTTTTTTCTTTTACTTTTTCTATAAGAGCCGCAAAGTAAGCACTTTTTTCTGGATTTAGCAAAATAAGTTTTTCGTAAATCGCAATGGCTCGGTCATAAAGCTCCTGTTCGGCATAGATGGCGGCGAGCGTCTCGCTGACAAGACGGCCGTCGGTATCCACTTCCCCGGCCTCGGCCGGGGCATAGTCCTCGCTGCCGGCACGGGCCCCGAAGACGGGCGTCGTGACGGAGAATCCTTCCTGCTGGAGACGTTCGAAATCTTCCTGCCCGAAATAGTCGCCGCCCACGACATAGTACTGGGGCCTGGCGGGGCCTTCCTGTGCCGGCGCCGCTTCTTCGACACGGACCTTGCCGGTAAGGATGCGCAGGATTTCGTCACGCGAAAGGAAGAAGATGGCATTCCGGCCTACGGCACGGCGCAGAGCCTCTTCATCGTCACCCTGACGGGAAAGGGCTTCCTTGCGGGCCACGGTGAACCAGGGATTGTCTTCGAGCAGCTGCTGCAGCCCGGCAGAAGATAGTTGGGCAAGGTCTACCATTGTGCTACCGTTGCGTTGAAGATGTCATCCACGATTTTCTTGACGATGGTCTCGCAGAGCTGGTTCTCCACCATGTCGAGTGAATTGTTGGAGTCGTAATCCTCATAGCCGGCAAACGACTGCTCCAGATTGTCTTCTTCGTGCAGGACGTTGGTGAAAACGACTTTGCAGGTGACTGTCAGGCGGTTCATGGCGGCGACTTCCTCGGCCGTGACCGCCGTGGCGCGCACGTCGTACGATTCGATGGTGACCAGCAGGTTCAGGTCTCCGTCCTCAGATACCTGCTCCAGCCGTGTCAGCTTGCGGTACTTGTCGTTGAGCTCTTCGGTAAGCAGGTTGGCCAGGGAGGGATTGACCTTGGTCGCCCTGTTGACCACGGGTTCGATGCAGATGGTCTTGACGTCGGACTGGATGGAGGTACCGGAGAACGAATAGGTGACTTTGCATCCCGGCAGAAGGAGAAGCAGTGCGACCAGGCAGGTCAATGGACGGAAGCGGAGTTTCATTGGATGCCGAGTTCTTTGATTTTACGATAGAGGGTACGTTCGGAGATGCCGAGTTCCTCGGCGGCAGGCTTGCGGCGGCCGCCGTTTCGTTCCAGCGCCTTGCGGATGAGTTCCGCGCTGACATCCTGGATGGAGACGGGCTCCTGGACCGACACCGGGACTTCCTGCGGCACGGCGCTCGAATGGACGTCTTTCGCGCTGATGAGCAGTTTGCCGGAAGAGTGGACATCCCCTTCGCGTTCTTCCGCTGGAAGATTGTCGAGGCGGGCGTTGATGGTTTCGATGTCCTGCCGAAGCTGGTAAAGGATCTTGAAGATGATGTCGCGGTCGCTCATGTAGTCGGACCCTGCGTCGCCCGTGCGGACAGGGAGATTGCCTGCTCCTTCGGAGGGAAGATAGCGGGCCATCACTTCCGCGCTGACCAGGCGGTTGGTCTCCAGCACCGAGATGCGGTTCACCACCCCCTGCAGCTGGCGGATGTTTCCGGGCCAGCGGTAGTTCCGGACGAGTTCCTGCGCTTCGGGTGTCAGACGGATGGCCGGCACCATGTTCTGGTCGGCGAAATCGAGGGCGAACTTGCGGAAAAGCAGCACGATGTCATCTTTCCGTTCCCGCAGGGGCGGGATTTGGATGGGCACGGTGCAGAGGCGGTAATAAAGATCTTCGCGGAACTTGCCGTCGCGGATGGCGTTCAGCAGATTGACGTTGGTGGCTGCCACCACGCGGACGTCGGTCTTCTGCACCTTGGCAGACCCGACCTTGATGAACTCGCCGGTCTGCAGGACACGCAGCAGGCGTACCTGGGTCGACATGGGCAGCTCTCCCACCTCGTCGAGGAAGAGGGTTCCGCCGTCGGCTTCTTCAAAATAACCCTTCCGGGTCTCGATGGCACCGGTGAAAGAGCCCTTCTCATGGCCGAACAGTTCGGAATCGATGGTCCCTTCGGGGATACCGCCGCAGTTGAGGGCGAGGTATACGTTATGTTTGCGGGCACTGAACTGGTGGATGATCTGCGGAATGACCTCCTTGCCCACGCCGCTCTCGCCGGTAACCAGCACGGACAAGTTCGTGGGGGCGACCTGACGGGCGATTTCGATGGCGCGGTTGAGCTCCGGATCGTTGCCGATGATGCCGAAACGTTGCTTGATCTGATTCAAATCCATATTTGCAAAGTTAAGAAAAAAAGTATTATCTTTGTATGATACTAACCGAAGAGGAAAAACCAAATTGTAATTCAAATAAACGCGTTTTTATGAAAAAAATCTTTTCCAGCATCTTGCTCATCGCAGCAATTTCATTCGGGCTCGCATCCTGCAACAACGCCCAGAAAATGATTGATGCAGCCGACCAGATCGACATCAAGTGCAATCCGGAAGTGCTTGAGGTGGTGGCCGGCAACATCGACGCTACCGTTTCCGTGACCTTCCCGCCGGAGTACTTCCTCCCGAAGGCCACCCTCGAAGTCACGCCCGTCCTCCTCTATGTCGGAGGCGAGGCCGTCGGCAAACCGTTCGTCTATCAGGGCGAAAAAGTCACCGACAACTTCAAGACCGTCACGAAAGACGGTGCCACCATCTCCGAGAAGGTCCACTTCGACTATGTCCCGGGCATGGAGAAATCCGAACTCGTCGGCCGCGCGAAAGTATTCTATAAAGGTAACGAGTATGTGTATCCCGCCGACATCAAGATCGCCGACGGCGCCAACTGCACCTACATGCTCGCCGATACCGATGGCAGCTACCACTACATGGCTGACGGCTACCAGGAAGTGATTCCCGAGACCGCAGAGGCCCAGATCATGTACCTGATCAACAGTGCCGACGTCCGTGGTTCCGAACTCAAGAGCCAGGATGTGAAGAACTTCCAGGAAGCCCTCAAGGCCCTCGACAACGACGAGCGCCGTGAAGTCAAGGGCACCGAGATCGTGGCTTACGCTTCCCCGGACGGCCCTGACGCCCTCAACAACCGCCTCTCCGCCAACCGTGAGAAGAGCGCTTCCAAGGCTTTCGACAAGGTCACCAAGAAGCTCAACGCCGGCGAAGTGACCACCAAGTCCATCGGCGAAGACTGGGAAGGCTTCCAGGAACTCGTGCAGAACTCCAACATCGAAGACAAGGAACTCATCCTCCGCGTCCTGTCGATGTACAGCGATCCGAACGTCCGCGAGCGTGAGATCAAGAACATGTCCGCCGTCTACGAGTCGCTGAAGACCAACATCCTCCCGCAGCTGCGCCGCGCCCGCTTCATCACCAACGTGGAGTACACCAACTACACCGCTGAAGAACTGGCCGACCTCGTGGAGAACAACATCGACGTGCTCGACGAGCCCGCTCTCCTGCGTGCCGCCGCCAACGCCAAGAACATTGACTCCAAGATCGCCATCTACAAGCAGGCCGCCAAGAAGTTCGGTACGGACAAGTCCTGGTACAACCTCGGCGTGGCTTACCTCGACAAGGGTGACAACAAGGCCGCCAAGGACGCTTTCTCCAAGATGGAGAAGAAAGAAGGCAACTGCTACGACAACGTGATGGGTGTCCTCGCCATGCGTGACGGCAAGCTCGACGAAGCCGCCAAGTGGTTCAGCAAGGTCAGCTGCAAGCACGGCAAGATCAACCAGGGTACCCTCGACATCCTCAACGGCAAGTATCAGGACGCCGTCGCCAAACTGGCCGGCACCGGTACGGAGAACGAGACCATCGCCTACCTCGTGACGAACCAGCTCGACAAGGCTGCCGCCACCATCAAGGGCAACTGCCCGTTCTGCAACTACAAGAAGGCCATCATCGCTGCCCGCAAGGGTGACGTGAACGCCTACAATGCAGCCATGGAAATCGTCAAGAAGAACGAAAAACTCGCCGACCGCGCATCGAAAGACGTCGAGTTCCTGAAGTTCAGATAACAAAAACATTTTTGTTACAAAAAAAGTTGGCCGGTTGTGTATCAACCGGCCATTTTTTTCTCTAACTTTGTACAGGCGATGAGCCCCTCCTCCCAAAAGGACACTCTCACACATCACATAACCCTCACGTAACCCTCACGGGTACAACACTTTATGGATTATACTACGGACCTTTACATCATCAAAAGGGATGGCAAGCGTGCCCCCTTCTCAATCGAAAAGATCAAGAACGCCATCCGCAAGGCTTTCCTCGCTTCGGGCAGTTTTGCTACGGAAGAGACCCTGACCAACATCCTCAGCCGCGTCCATATCTCCAACGGAATGCACGTGGAGGAGATCCAGAACCAGGTGGAAGTCTCGCTCATGAGCGAGCGCTATTTCGCCGTGGCCAAGGCCTACATGATCTACCGCCAGCACCACACCGAAGACCGTGAAGTACGCGACCGCCTCAACTTCCTGATCGACTACTGCTCGGCCTCGAACCCGGCTACCGGCAGCAAGTACGACGCCAACGCCAACGTCGAGAAGAAGAACATCGCCACCCTCATCGGGGAACTGCCCAAGGCCAGCTTCATCCGCCTGAACCGCCGCATGCTGACCGACCGTATCCGCGAGATGTTCGGGAAAGAGTTGTCCGACCGTTATCTGAGCCTGCTCAACGGCCACTTCATCTATAAGAACGACGAGACCAGCCTGGCCAACTACTGCGCCAGCATCACCATGTACCCCTGGCTGCTGCAGGGCACCATCCCCCTTGGCGGCAACTCCACCCCGCCGACCAACCTGAAGGCCTTCTGCGGCGGCTTCGTCAACCTGGTGTTCATCGTCTCGAGCATGCTCAGCGGCGCCTGCGCCACGCCGGAGTTCCTGATGTACATGAACTACTTCATCGAGATGGAATACGGCGAAGACTACTATCTCCGCGCCAATGAAGTGGTGGACATGTCCAAGAAACAGCGTACCCTCGACAAGGTCATCACCGACTGCTTCGAGCAGATCGTATATTCCATCAACCAGCCCACGGGCGCCCGCAACTTCCAGTCCGTGTTCTGGAACATCTCCTACTACGACCGCTACTACTTCCAGAGCATCTTCGGCGACTTCATCTTCCCCGACGGCAGCCGCCCGCACTGGGACAGCCTCAGCTGGCTGCAGAAACGCTTCATGAAGTGGTTCAACGCCGAGCGCACCAAGACCATCCTGACCTTCCCGGTCGAGACCATGGCCCTGCTTACCCGCAACGAAGAAGTGCGCGACGAGGAATACGGCGACTGGACGGCCCAGATGTACAGCGAAGGACACAGCTTCTTCACCTACATGAGCGACAATGCCGACTCGCTGGCCAGCTGCTGCCGCCTGCGCAACGAGATCCAGGACAACGGCTTCAGCTACACACTCGGCGCCGGCGGCGTTTCGACCGGTTCCAAGAGCGTGCTGACCATCAACCTCAACCGCTGCGTGCAGTATGCCTTCAAGAAGGGCATCCCGTATCTGGAATACCTCGAAGAAGTGGTCGACCTGATGCACAAGGTGCAGCTCGCCTACAACGAGAACCTGCGTGACCTCATGGAGAAGGGCATGCTCCCGCTCTTCGACGCCGGCTTCATCAACATCGGCCGCCAGTACCTGACCATCGGCGTGAACGGCCTGGTGGAAGCCGCCGAGTTCCTGGGCATCAAGATCACCGACAACCCCGACTACGTGGCCTTCGTACAGGGTATCCTCGGCATGATCGAGCGCCTCAACAAGCGCTACCGCACCAAGGACGTGATGTTCAACTGCGAGATGATCCCCGCAGAGAACGTGGGCGTCAAGCACGCCAAGTGGGACAAGGAAGACGGCTACATCGTGCCGCGCGACTGCTACAACAGCTACTTCTACGTCGTGGAAGACGAGAATACCAACATTCTCGACAAGTTCCGCCTCCATGGCTCGAAGTACATCGAGCACCTGACGGGCGGCAGTGCGCTCCACATGAACCTCGAAGAGCATCTGAGCAAGGCCCAGTACCGCCAGCTGCTGCGCGTCGCAGCCAAGGAGGGATGCAACTACTTTACCTTCAACATCCCCAACACCATCTGCAACACCTGCGGCCATATCGACAAGCGCTACCTGCACGAATGCCCGAAATGCGGCAGCCACGACATCGACTATGCCACCCGCATCATCGGCTACATGAAACGCGTGAGCAGCTTCTCGCAGCCCCGCCAGAAAGAGGCAGCCAAACGCTACTACGCCAACGTCAACCGGACCGAAGCCAACAAGCTGGTCGCCGAGCCGGTAGCCGAACCGGTAGCGCAGGAAGCTTGAGATGCTGAAGTTCCATAACTACGACATCGTTTTCCAGGAGATACCCGATGAGGTGACGCTGGCCGTCAACCTTACCGGGTGTCCTTGTCATTGCCCGGGATGCCACAGTCCGCACCTGTGGGAAGACAGCGGAACGGAGCTCGATGCAGCGATGCTGCGCCGGATCTACGACGAATATGCCGGGGAAGTGACCTGCATCTGCCTGATGGGCGGCGACGCCGATCCGGCGGCCGTGGAGCGCCTCTGCGCGTATGTCAAGCAGGAGATGAATCTGCACAGCGCCTGGTGGTCGGGCCGCCCTGAACTGCCTGCGGACATCGACCTGCACCATTTCGACTATGTCAAAACCGGCCCCTACATCGAAGCGCTGGGCGGACTCAAGAGTCCGAAAACCAACCAACGCCTCTTCCGCGTGAAGGAAGAAGCGCTGGAGGATATCACATACCGGTTCTGGCGGTCAAAAGAGTTCTGACCGGACCAGTCCCATCATCGTCAGCACGATAAATATCACCAGGACGACCACCCAGAGCAGGAAAAGCACCAGCCCCGGACGCCACGAAGGGGATTTCAGGTCGAAGATCAGCATGATGCCGGCGTAGATCAGCCCCATCATCGGCAGGTAGTAAAGCAGCACCAGATCCAGTTTGTAGAACAAGGTACCTGCGAGCGGCATGGTAAACGGAATCTCGTCGACCAGCTGCTCCCATCCTTCCCGGACCATGTCCCAGCCGAAGAGTTCCTGGCCAAAGATTGCGGCCACGCCGAAAGTCAGGCCGGCCACGCCCATCAGCAACAGCACGACACCGATGATGATGCGAAGCACTTTGCCCAGCTCACTGCCGACCGGCTTGCCGCCGGCAGGAGGGTTGGTTACGCCCATTTCCCACCTTTGCTTCACGGTCTTGGCCTCGGGCATGGCAATCCAGAGGATGATGTAGGCCAGAATGGCAAAACTGCCGTAACTATGCACGTGCCAGTGGTTAGGTGTCCAGTGGAGGGAGAAGCCCAGGATGGTCAGGCCGATGAAGATGATGCGGAACCATACCACATCGAGTTTGAAATAGGCCGCCAGACCGCTGCACACACCGCCCAGCATTTTGTTGGTCGGATCGCGGTAGAGCCGCTTTTTGCCCTCGCGGCGGTTATCGCCGGGGACGGTCTCCTTCTTCAGGTCAGGGTCGTCATCGCTCTCGATGGCCGAGGGCTTGCCCAGTGTGGCGATAATCTCGTTGATCTCAGCGACCGAAGCCACGCCGTCGTCGGCGCACTTCTCGTACAGCAGTTCCGCCATCCTTTCCTCGATGCCTTCCATCACCTCGGCACCTCCTTCCCGCTGGGAATAATGAGCTTCCAGTTCGTCAAGATACTGCTTGACGATGGCGTAAGCCTCCTTTTCGAGCGTGAAGGCATAACCGCCGATACTGACTTTTTCAACTTCTGTCATTGCTTCAAGGTTTTGATGGTTTCTACAAGTTCGTCCCAGGAAGCGTCCATCACGCCGAGCAGCGAACGGCCGTCTTCACTGATGCAATAGTATTTGCGCGGAGGCCCCTGCGGGGACTCTTCCCAGCGGTACGTCAGCGACCCCTGGTTCTTGAGGCGGATGAGCAGCGGATAGAGGGTGCCTTCCACCACGATCAATCCCGCCGACTTGAGCGTCTCGATGATCGAGGAAGCATAGGCCTCCTGTTTGTCCAGAATGCTCAGGATGCAGTATTCCAGCACCCCTTTCCGCATCTGCGAACGCACGTTGTCAACGTTGGCTTCCATGGTCTTACTTGCTGCTGTCGGTAAAACGGGCCATGTTCTCGGCATTGGCTTCAATGCCGCGGAGCTCGCACTTCTGGGCCGGAGTCAGGGCCTTGGGGGCCACGATCCAGATGATGATATACAGCCAGAAGCCGAAGCTGCCGCATAAGAGCAGGGCCAGGAAAACGATACGGATGATGGTCACGTCGATGTCGAAATAGGCAGCCAGGCCGCTGCACACGCCGCCAAGTTTCCGGTTTTCTACATCGAGATACAGTTTCTTTACAGGTTCCATGTTTTTTTCCTCCTTGTTTTCATTGTTGTCTGTCGGGTTTTCGGGCTTGCCGTCGGGCATCCCGAGTTGTGTGGTGATCTGGTTGATCATGTCCAGGCTGACCGTCTGCTGGCCGGATCCCAGATTTGCGAGAAGCAGCTCCGCAATGCGGGCTTCGATGTCGTCCATCACTTCCTGCCCCTGATCGTCCTTGAGCCGGGAACGGAAGGTGCAGAGGTAGTCTTTCAGGCGATCATAAGCATCTTCATCGATGATGAAGCTTTTGCCGCCAATGCCGATGTTCAGGGTTTTTTTCATAGTTGTATTTCTTTTCCGCGGTAGAAATCAATCAGTCCGGCCTGATAGAGG
>JAEEGJ010005671.1_pt1 | contig 38795 bp, 33 predicted proteins | sample 8958761 | NCBI WGS metagenome assembly JAEEGJ01 (sample SAMN16246546, study PRJNA631951) | gut metagenome | biome: gut microbiome; feature: rumen; material: RS-attached | host: Bos | place: Iran: Karaj | collected 2018-10
CGGTCTCAAAATGGAATCCTATAAAGAAGATCGGAAGGAGATAAAATGAATAATAATTGATCTCAACCTTTACGATCAGGTCGGATGTGAAGATCTCGGAAAGGTTGGAACCGGTGAAGATCCAGATTCCGAATGCCAGAGCAAGAAGTGCAAGGCTCGAAAATCTTACCGTGTCGGCAAAGGAAAACGTCCGTCTTATCTCCTGTGCGAGTGCCATGACTATCATAGCCATTCCGACAACAACGAAGAAGAATGACAGTGCAAGATTATATATATTCAGCGCGGCGTAATCCTGGAAGAACGTATCCGCGTTCCATATTTCGGGACTTTCAAGCGAAGAAAAAGCATTCTTTTCACCGGCCCGGAATATCATCTTAAGCTGCTTTCCGCCGGCACTGTCTCCGATGTGGATGGTATAAAATCCGTTTCCGAGAGTCTCCCCTCTTTCATATCTGTCGCAGTCTGCGGTAAAAATCTCTTCATCGTCAATGAAGACCCTTACATCATAATAATGCACGCGGACCATCAGTATGCTGTCCTCCGTCACGTATGACGGGATCGTACATGTAAGCTCGACCGTATCGCCTCTCTTGGTATCACCGAATGAAAACGATCTGAGATCTACTCCGGAATATAATCCGCCGTTAAACTTAAGATCCCATCCGAAATTAAGGATCTGCTCGGCACCTTTTCCGCTGTACATATACGATAACCACAGGTTCATGCATACCATGGTGGCTACGCAGATGGCTGTCATTACCGTAAGGCGTATTATCGTTGTGACTATTTTGAATTTTGTCGGTTTTTCTTTCACGGTCCCAATATCCGGCCCCTCACCGGATCAGTATTACTGAATCATGATCGCAAGTCCGTTTGCGTCTGCGATATATACATGTCCCGCAGCATCGGTAGCGGTTCCGTTTACAAGAAGTGCTCCGCCCTTAAGAGGATCGAAGTAGAATGAAAGTCCGCTCATGCTGACAAGTCCGGTCTGAAGCCTTCCGTTTGCATCAGCAAAGTAAAGAGAATTGCCGTTTGCAAAGAGTCCTTTCTGAAGTGCTCCGCCCAGAACGGGATCAAAGTAATAAGTATTGATGCCGTCGGATACGAAACCGGTCTTCATCGCACCGCCGGTCACGGGATCGAAGAAATAGGTATTTCCACCGATGTTCTGCATTCCGGTAAGGATATGTCCCGCATTGTCCGCATAGAAGATACCGCTCGGAGTGTTGAACATTCCGGTCTGCATGATTCCCGTAGCGGGATCGAGATAATAAGTGAAGATTCCGTCCGAGATAAATCCGGTCTGCATAAGTCCGGTTATGTCGAAGAAATACATATTTCCGAGGATGTTCTGCCATCCTGCGACCATATGTCCGTTCGCATCAAAGTATCTGAGGCCGTCGCCCAGATTAACGAATCCGACCTGCATAAGTCCGGTGGGATCGAAATAGTAGATGTAATCACCGATCGGATAAAGAGCTCCCGCGATCAGATGTCCGAAAGCGTCAACGTAATAAACTCCGCCGTTTACATTTACAAACCTGTTCGACTGTCTTCTGTAATTTTCGTAGAAATAAGTATATCCGTCTCTTGCCACAAATCCGTAAGGAACGATGTATGCGGAAAGATCCTTGAACTGATAATCGATATCGACATTGCCCCTGATACCGGGAATGGATCCGCTGTCGGTTGCCTGCCAGAATGCAGCTCCGTCATCGGTACAGCAGTTGTACCACTGTGCTACCCATCTGTCATATCCGAAAGGTCCTATCGTGCTCCTGAACATGCTCCTGTTGGAATAGACCATGGGGTAATAACCCGCAGCTTCGACCGTCTGGCAGAATACCTGGCAGATCATGGCATTGGTAAGGGGATCGAGAGCCTTCTGTCTGTAATTCTCAAGGTCGAGAACGACGGGCATGTTGATGGAATAAGGCTCGATGGCATTGATGATCCACTGTGCCTCGATGATCCCGTCCTGCACGCTTGAAGCATAGGAATAGATATATACACCTGTCTTGATGCCTGCGGCCTGTGCTCCTGCCATATTCTGGAAGAATTTCTCATCATATCCGTAGATGGTTCCGCCGCACTTTATGAACGCAAACTGTACTCCGCTTGCCTTTACGGCATTCCAGTCGATATTGCCCTGCCATGCGGATACGTCGATACCCCATGCAATGGCATTCTGCGCGTATTTATCCGCATGTACCTTGTCGGATCCCTTTGCGGGTATGCAGTTTACGGCAAGTAATATCGCAAGAACGGCACAGACGATCGCCTTTGCTCTCTTTATCATCTTCATATTTATTCTCCTTAATGCAGCACACAAGAGTTTTTAACCAAATTTTAACTAATATATTATACCAACAAAAAAGGAGCGGTGCAAACCCGCTCCCTTTATACGCATTGTAAAAAGCCCGTGTTTTCAGCCTCCGAGATATGCCTTCTTGACCGAGTCGTCATTGAGAAGATCCTTACCTGTTCCGGTATTGACTATCCTTCCCGTTTCGAGGACATAAGCCCTGTCCGCGATCGAAAGTGCCATCTGTGCATTCTGCTCTACGAGAAGGATCGTTGTTCCCGCTTTGTTGAGTGCCTTGATGATCTCAAAGATCTGGTCGACGAGGATGGGTGCAAGTCCCATCGAAGGCTCGTCGAGCATCATCAGCTTGGGCTTGCTCATAAGGGCTCTTCCCATTGCGAGCATCTGCTGCTCGCCGCCCGACAATGTACCGGCCATCTGGGACTGACGCTCCTTTAATCTGGGGAAATGCTCATAAACCTTCTCGAGTGTCTCGGGGATCTCCGATGCGGGTCTTGTATAAGCACCCATCTCAAGGTTTTCCTTTACGGAAAGCTGTGCGAAAACTCTTCTTCCCTCGGGACACAGTGCCATGCCTTCGTTAACAACCTTGTGGGGTGCAACGCCGAGTATGCTTCTTCCTTCGAATTCGATGGAGCCTTCCCTGGGCTTGAGAAGTCCTCCGACCGTGTTGAGGGTTGTGGACTTTCCCGCACCGTTTGCTCCGATAAGGGTTACTATCTCGCCCTCACCGACCTCGAAGGATACACCCTTTATGGCATGTATGCTGCCGTAATAGACATGCAGATTTTCGACTTTAAGAACTGTTTTCATATTATTTCTCCAAACCGATTAAAGGCCAAAGGCCTTTAATCAGCGTTAATGCCGTAGGCATTTACGCCTAGCCTCTGTGGGTTCCTAGATATGCCTCAATGACCTGCGGATTACCCTGGATCTGGGAAGGGGTTCCCTTTGCGATGATCCTTCCGAAGTTGAGGACCACGATGCTCTCGCATATTCCCATGACAAGGTTCATATCATGCTCGATGAGAAGTACCGCGATCTGGAATTCATCACGGATCTTGCGGATATTGTTCATGAGTTCTTCGGTCTCGGAAGGGTTCATTCCGGCTGCGGGCTCGTCGAGAAGAAGAAGCTTGGGTCCGGTAGCAAGCGCTCTTACGATCTCAAGTCTTCTCTGTGCACCGTAGGGAAGTGAATCCGCAGTGACATTGGCAAGGTCCGCCATGCCGAAGATGTCGAGAAGTTCCAGTGCTCTTTCGTGAGCTTTCTTTTCTTCTCTCCAGTAATTGGGAAGTCTGAAGACACCCGCAAGGGTGTGGTATCCCATATGATTGTGGAGTCCGATCTTAACGTTTTCTTCAACGGTAAGCTTGTCGAAAAGTCGGATATTCTGGAAGGTTCTTGCGATGCCCATCTGGTTTACCTGAACGGGAGTCAGGTTGTGGGTATCCTTACCGCCCAGCATGATGGTTCCTCTTGTGGGCTCGTAAACCTTGGTCAGGAGATTGAAGATGGTGGTCTTGCCGGCACCGTTGGGGCCGATAAGTCCGCAGATCTCCGTAGCTCCGATCCCGATATTGAATTCGTCGACGGCTACAAGTCCGCCGAAATCAATTCCGAGATGAGCCGCCTCGAGAACGAGGGGCTTTCCGAGATCCTTCTCGGGTACAAAGTTGGGACTGGGTACATTAACAAGCTTTACTTCGGGAGATTTGCTCATTTTTTCTTTCCTCCCTTCGAGATCTTCATTCGGACTTTCTTGGCAAATATATCCATTCTGCCTTTAAGCTTTTCGTTATTGGTAACGAGCATAACGAGGATAAGCACGATCGCATAAACGAGCATACGGTAGTCGCTGAATTTTCTGAGGAGTTCGGGAAGAACGACCAGGATTCCCGCTGCGATGAGCGATCCGGTCATATTGCCGATTCCGCCGAGTACGACGAATACGAGCACAAGGATCGAGGTGTTGAAATCGAATTTCTTGGGCACAAGAGTCGAATAGTTGAGTGCATATACGGCACCTGCCGATCCTGCCATTGCTGCGGAGATCGTAAACGCGAGCATCTTGTACTTCATGGGAGATATACCCATGCTCTCGGCAGCGATCCTGTTATCCCTGATCGCCATGATCGCACGTCCGGTCCTTGAATTGACAAGGTTCTGGATGATGATGAGAACGATGAGGAGAAGTATGACCGCTCCGCTGAAGGTTGCGATCTTGCTGATGCCTACCGCACCCATGGGTCCGTTGATGATGACCTTGCCGAGCGGATCCATTCCCAGCGCATCGGGATTGTTGAATGCAAAATGAAGTCCCTTTTCGTCGATTCCGACGTAGAGACAGTTCAGGATGTTCTTGATGATCTCACCGAATGCGAGCGTGACGATCGCAAGATAGTCGCCGTTCAGTCTGAGAACGGGAATACCGATGAGGAAGCCCGCAATACCTGCAAGGATCGCTCCTACAAGGATGCTGACAAAAAGCCTTGCGGGATTTGAAGCATTTCCCATGGCGGAGCTTATGATGACCGCGGTGAACGCACCGACCGACATAAAGCCCGCATGTCCGAGTGAAAGCTCACCCGAGATGCCTACGACCAGGTTCAGCGATACGGCCATGATCATATAGCAGGTGATGGGGATCAGCTGCCCCTTAAGCGCACTGGTGATGTTTCCTGTTGATACGAGTATCTGGAAAACAAGATAGAACACAATGACTATCGCGTAATTCAGGAATGCTTTTTTGGAAAGCCCGGAGGCTTTTTTGAAACTGAACATTTTTCTGCCTCCTTATACTTTCTCGTGAATCTGTTTGCCAAGCAGACCCGTGGGTCTGAATATCAGTACGACTATCAGAACTCCGAACACGATCGCGTCCGCAAGCTCCGATGATATATATGCTCTCGCGAATATTTCTATCACGCCGAGTAATATTCCTCCGATCATGGCTCCGGGGATCGATCCGATTCCTCCGAAGACGGCTGCTGTAAATGCCTTGATACCGGGCATTGAACCGGTGGTGGGCATGAGTGTCGGATAAGCGGTGCAGAGAAGAACTCCGGCGATCGCCGCAAGACCCGAACCGATAGCGAATGTAAGTGAAATGGTGAAGTTAACGTTGATTCCCATCAGCGTAGCGGCACCCTTGTCCTCGGAAACGGCTCTCATTGCCTTTCCGACCTTGGTACGGGAAGTGAAAAGGGTAAGCGCGACCATGATGACCACGTTTGCGATGATGGCGACGAGTGCAACGGGTGAGATCCTCGCTCCGGCAAATTCGATCGCCTCGAAATCTTTGAACATATTGGGGAATGCCTTGGGGTTCGCTCCCCAGATGATAAGAGCCGCATTCTGGAGAAAATAGGACATTCCGATAGCGGTGATCAGAACCGCAAGTGAAGTGGCCGAACGCAGAGGTTTGTAAGCCAGTCGTTCAATGGTGATTCCCAGGGTGGTGCACACGATCATGGCAAGGAGTACCGCAAGCGGTGCGGGGAATCCGAGATACATCATTGCACAGAAGGATACATATCCGCCTACCATGATGACGTCGCCGTGTGCAAAGTTCAGCATCTTCGCTATTCCGTATACCATCGTATACCCGAGAGCGATTATCGCATATATACTTCCCAGGCTTATTCCGTTTATCAGATTTGCCAGCATATGTACTCTCCTTAAAATGCATTAGGCGCCCGGGTGACAGCCTGCCGCAAAACCGGCAGGCTGCACTAAAGCGCCCCATTGCGTTATTATAATCAATTTACGAACAGATTTCTACGTCTAATTACATACCTACGTAAACGCCGTCCTTGATAACAACAGCCTTGGGCTGCTTGTTAACCTGGCCGTTTGCGTCCCAAACCATTCCGAGACCGGTTACACCGTCAGCGGAGAAGTCGGGATCGGTGAATACGGAGATGAGAATCTCGCAAAGGTCTGCGGAGCTCATGTCGGTAACATCAAGTCCGCCGTTCTTTGCAGCGTAGAACTCAAGAGCTGCCTTGATCGCATATGCACAGTCATATCCGTCTGCTGCGAACTGTGAAGGAACCTCACCGTAGTTCTCGTTGTACTTTGCAACGAAATTCTTGGTAAGATCATCGGTAGCGTCTGCAGAGAAGGGAGTGAGAAGCATTACGCCCTCAGCAAGGGAAGTATCGAATCCCTCGATGGTAAGGATTCCGTCCATACCGTCAACACCGAAGAACTTGGGCTCATATCCTGCGGAAGCTGCCTGCTGGAGAATGAGTGAAGCGGGGGTGTAATAGATGGGAAGGAATACAAGGTCTGCACCGTTTGACTGGGCATCGCCGACCTGAACTGAGAAGTCGGTGGTGTCATCGGTAAAGGTGGTCTCGGAAACAACTTCAAGTCCGAGCTCTGCTGCCTTTGCCTTGAAGGTCTGGTAGATACCGGTTGAGTAAGCATCTGCATTGTTGTAGATGATGGCAACCTTGGTGGCAAGCTTGTTGTCGAAAATGTACTGAGCGGAAGCTGAACCCTGGTTAGGATCTGCGAAGCAGAGCTGGAATACATTGTCCTTTCCTTCGGTTACGGCTACAGCTGAAGCTGAAGGAGTGAGCATGAATACTCTGTCGGAATTAGCTTCTGCGGAAACAGCGATACAGGGAGTGGTGGTAACGGTACCTGCGATAGCCTGTACGCCCCAGTCCTGAAGCTGGTGATAAGCATTTACGGACTTCTCTGCATCGTGCTCGTCGTCCTGAGCCTGAAGCTCGATGGTGAATCCGGTTCCCTCTGCGTTGATCTCGTCAACAGCGATCTTAGCTCCGTTAGCTACGGCATTTCCGTAGATGGCAGCTCCGCCGGTAAGGGGTCCGATGACTCCGAGCTTAAGAGTTCCGGTAAGAGCTCCGTTTCCGGTTGCGCCGCTTCCGGTATTACCGGATCCGGTATTGCCGCCCTGGCCGCAAGCGGTCATGGAAAGAACCATTGCTCCGACCATGATAAGTGAAAGCAGTTTCTTTTTCATAATATTTCCTCCTGTTACATTACATATAACAAAACAGCCCAAAGGTACGTGTGACCCCCTTTGGCCTTGAAAGCATTTTAATTGGAAAGAACGCATACTGTCAATGGAAAATTATACAAATATCCCTGTATACAATGCCCGATTTGCGGGCAATATGCTCGAAAAATGACGGATTTTGGCGTTTTTTCCGATATCAGGCCTTCTCGATGAAGAGAACTCCGAGCGTTCCGGGGCCGCAATGTGACGAGATTACACCACCCGCACGTGTCTCGAGGATCTCCTTGAAGATTCCGAGGGATTCGAGATATTTCCTGGTCTCATCCACTATCGCTCTGTCCTTTTCCTGAAGTGTGTGGGTTATGAATACCCTGTCGGGATCCGCATTTTTAAGAGTCTCTTCGAGATCATGGGTATACTTTCCGATCGCACCGGCAAGATTTCCCCTGTATTTTTTGTCAGCTCCCATTGCTCCGTCCTTGACCACTATCTCGGGATGGAGTTTTAAGGTTCCGGCAAGAAGCGCCGCCGCGGACGAACATCTTCCGCCCCTTGCAAGATATGTGAGGGTATCTATTACGAAGCTTGCCCTGACATAAGGGATAAGCTCATCCATCTTTTTAACGATCTCTTCCGCGGAAGCTCCTGCCGCAGCCATCTCCGCAGCCTTTATGACAAGAAGTCCGATACCTGTCGAAAGATTGGCGGAATCGACGACGTGCATATGACCGTTTCCGTTATCTTCGGAATATATCCGGGCAAGGTTGTAGGTCGAGCTCATTCCCGATGCTATGGTAAAAAGAATGACATCATCACCCGCTTCAAGTGCGGGTTTTACGGCCGCCTCAAGTCTTTCCGCGGTGATCGCCGCGGTCTTGGGAGTCGTCTTGTTTTCCTCGGCCCATCTGAAGATCTCTTCCTGACTCATCTCCTCGCCGTCGTAATAACTCTTTTCGCCCATTACGATGCAGAGAGGAATGATGGTCACCGAATATCTTTCGGTCAGTTCCTTTCCGAGGTCACATGTAGAATCCGAAAAAATCTTTACTGCCATTTCCTTCCTCCGATCAGTTTTTTCTTATATAAAGTCTGTAATACGTTGTATCTGTAACTTCATCGGCACCGAACTCGCCGGTCGCATATTCGTAGAGCCAGGACCTTGCAACCCTGTAATCGACCAGTCCGTCATAGCATTCGATAGCTATGATGTCGGGTTTCTTTTCGGGATAGACTTCCCAGTAAATGCCGAATCTCTCACCGTAATCCTCGGTCATTATCGTGGAGCCGTTTCCGATCCTCGCATCGGTGTACAGATATGTTACCGCATCTCCGGTTATCATGACAAAATCCGCATTATCGAGTATTGCGGGAAGCTCTTCAAAATCAATGCGTGCCTTATTGGCATAAAGCCTCTCCATGATGAGACCCTTCTCGGGACCGGCCGGAACCCTTGCATCCGCATCCGTAATGTTCAGGAGCTTGTTTTCGGGATTGCCGAGCTGAACGATATTGACCATGACCACAAATATAACGGCCAGGAATGTGATGATCTTTTCCTTTTTGCCGGACAGGTCAAAACCTGCTGCAAGTACAGCAACAACGGTGCAAGACAGATACTTTGCAGATGAAAAAACGCTCTGGTTGCATGCGACAAGCACCGTCAGGAAAACCGCGGCGCCGCCGCCTCCGAGAAGAAGCAGAAGCCTTTTATCTTCATCGGACATCTGCTTTCGGACAAGCAAGCTTATGAGTGCGATGACGATGATGATCAGAACACCGCCATATGTGAATTCAACCGAATAATGATCGAACCTGAGCATTATGTGGAAGAACTTCCATATAAATACATACAGGACCGCTAAAGGAACGATCAGCTTTTCGTTTTTTAATAGCTTCGAGGTTATATGGGAAAGAAGACCGAAGCCCGCCACGAAAAGGACCAGTATCCCGCAGTCTTTCATATATCCGAGAAGCTTTGCAACTCCTCCGACATGTGTGGAATCTACCGCGATCATATTCTTTACGGTATCGAAAAGTGCGGGGACCGGAATATCCTTCAGAATGCAAAGGATAAAAGCAAGCGCAAGCACCGCACAGGTGCAAAGGACCGTTACAAGATTCTTAATCCTGCCTTCGCCCTTTATAAAGATCAGCACAAATACAAAGACCGCGAAGATGATCGCCTGCGGATATGAAAGAACGCAGAGCGACAAAAGTGCTCCCGTAAGTATCGGAAGGCCGTATGCTTTGAGTTTTTTGTCTTCCTTTTTCAGGGACCACAGGGAATCGATGCAGATGAGAACGAGAGTCGAAGTCCAGTTGAGGATGTTGGAATGCTCGGGCGTGGACATCTGCTTCGGTGAAAGATTTGCATAGACTATCGCAAGCAGAAATGCCTTGTCGGAAGGCATGTGCTTTTTAAGATCGAGATACAGAATGAACGAGACTATGAACTGGATAACGGCACCGGATAAGCGTACGAACAGCACCTCTCCCTCACAGGATGAAGTCAGTGTCCTGAATACCTTCAGGAAAAAGAAGACCGCATATGCGGAAGTCTGGTGAAGCTCCCACATATCCGTAAACAGGCGGTCGCCCTGGACAAGGCGGTTTCCCATCGCGAAGGCATATCCCTCGTCAATAGTCCATCCCCATGCCGCAAGCTTTACGCCTGCTGCCAGTGTGAGCAGTATCAATATGATTTTTTTTGGATCACACTTTATCTTCATTTACAGCGTCGGGTTTTTCTTCAACCACTATTTCGGGATCAGGTTCTTTATTCTCTTCAGGCTTTTCATCCGAATCGGATTCGCTTTTTTCTTCTGTTTTTATTTCCCCGGGTTTATCTTCTTTCTCTTCCCCGGCTTTATCGTCCTCGGTCTTTTCCTCTTTCTTTTCATCCGACTTTTCTTCGTCAGATTTTTCTTCTTTATCTTCTTCGGACTTCCCGTCTTCGGATGAACCGGATTCTGCCTTGACCGCAATGGCCGTTCCGCGTGAAAAAATGGGAGTCAGGATCACGGGGATGAGCAGGAAGAAAGGATACATATATCTGAATGCCGCAACGGGGCCGAGCAGATATGTTCCCCAGAGGAAGAATGTCATGAATATTCCCGCGGTATATCCCGGGCGCTTAGCTCTGATCGAAATGAAGAATCCAAGGATGATCGAGTAAAAAGGTATCGATAGCGAGAAAGGAAGTCCTCCGGCTACGCCGCTCTGCTCGATCTCCTCGAAGACCATATCGTAGAATCCGCGCATCTCGGGGAACCATGAACCGCCCATGATCATATATACGGGAACATATACATTTTCGGTCTCGATATATTTTCTTACGGCGTACCTGTCTGTGATCCTTGCTGCGGGATACCAGAGCTGGACATTCTGTGTAAGGAAGGCATCCGTGAATTCATAGGGATACTTTTTGAACATATGCAGATACAGATCCCAGAACGCGGACTTGTCCGAATCATAGAGCGAATCGTTGAATGTGAACTTTACCGAATCTGCAAGCCTGGGATTGTATCTTCCTGCTTCCATATAACCATCAATTATGTATTTCTCCGCGGTGGTAAGCTCGGGATAATTGCTTACATATACGGAAGAGATCTGGTTTAAGGGAACGCTCAGCATCTCGTGTGATTCGGTCTTCTCCACGCCGGTCAAAGGATACACTATCTGCATGACGCCGACCGCAATGACCACACCTCCGAGCATGGAGAGCATAGTCTTCTTCATTCCGTTCTTTTTTCTCATGAAAAAGAGAACGATCACCATAGCTCCCGCTGCGGGAAGGAAATTATTTCTGAGAAGACATCCGAGAGCGGTAAGAAATGCGATCCCGCAGAAATTAAATATTTCTTTTTTCCGGATCTTCTTATTTTTTTCTTCGTCGTCCGAATCCGCATTATAAGTTCCGACGGTTGTAAGGCGGAGGAACAGTCTTACGACCACACAGGAAAAGAGAACATCCTTGGTCATCTCGACCGAAAAGACGGAAAATGCGGGATAGAGTGCGTAGTAGAGCATCGTGATGACGGGAACGGGCCACTTACATCCGGCCTTTACCTCGGCATCAGTTACATATCCGCACACACCTGCAAGGATCAGTATCTGAACAATGCAGTAGATGAACAGTCCGTAAGGATGGGGTACTCCGAACCATTCGAGTGCAATGAAGAAATTCCAGATAAGCGTATGAAGGACCGGATGATGATTTGAAAGAGGCATGATGCCGAAAGCCTGAAGTGTCTGCCACTCCGAATCATATCCGAGGATCCCGGGGAAGTATGAAAACAGCGCAACAAGCCCTGCTGCGATCACAAGAAGTGATGTGATGACCGGGAAGAACTTATAGATACCGGCTCTTACAGGTATATCTTTTTTATTGTCTGTTTCTTCTTTATCATCGACACCGGGCTTTTCATCGGCTGCTTTCTCTTTGACCGGTATCAGGGACTTTCTGACTCCGGCTCCGACAAGCTTAAAGAAAAATATCAGCGGAAGGAACACGAAAAGAAACAGTGCCCCGTATTCCATGGGCCTGTAATAGATATCGATAAGAGTGTTGTAATTGTAGATGCTTCTTCCGCAGATCACGAATGCCGCACACAGAGCGGCAAAGAATATCTCTGCCCACGGAAAGCTTCTTTTTTTCTTTGCTGTTTCTTCCAAGATAATGACCTCGGTTATATTTCCTGCTTTAAACAATCCCTGTTTAAAGCCTTATTCTCCGTCAAGATCCGTCACTCTGACAAGGTGCTCCTCGTCGCCCTTGCCTTCATATGTAAGGACCATGTTGATCTTGTCGCGTCCTTCGAGAAGAGCCTTGAGGAAATAACTGTCCCCCTCCCACATCGGAAGGCTTTCTATTTCACTTCTGTCGATCCACTTAAGTTCACCCTCATCGCAGTCGGTCTTAAGCTCACCTTCGAAGTCCGTTGCGGAATAGAGATACATATCCTCGTCTTCCCACATCTCCGATATGAACTTAATGACTCCGTGAAAATGATACTCGGTAAGAGTCAGACCCGTCTCTTCAAAAACCTCACGCTTAACACACCTCTCCGGTGTCTCTCCGGGCTCGGTCTTTCCGCCTATGCCGATCCACTTTCCGGCATTGGGGTCGTCCTTCTTTTTATTTCTGTATAAAAAGAGAACGCTGTTTTCCTTTTGTATATAGCAGAGCGTGGATATTCTCATCTTTTCTTACTGCTCGGTAATTTCCTCTGCACGTTTCAGTGCTTCGTCTATGTGGGGACGGAAATTCTCTTCCCCGATCATCTTATCGAATCCGCCTTTTTTGAAGACGCTCATGGGCTGTTCGTTTACATGGGAAAGAACTATGGTGATTTCCTTCTTTTTGCAGTCCTCATAAAGCTGTTCGAGATTGTGCATTGCGGTCGCATCGATCGCATTTACGCTTCTCATTCTGATGACAAGGACTTTTGTATCTTCCTTAAATGAGATGTTCAGGATCTTGCCGGCTGCAGCAAAGAACATGGGACCGGAAAATTCGTAAACAACGGTGTGCTCGGGGATCACCCTGAGTGTGATGCTGTCGGGATCATTCTCGTCATCGATCTCCTTCCAGCCTTCAACGGATGTAACATCACCCATTCTCTTCATGAACAGAATTGCGGCAAGTACGATTCCGACTTCGATCGCAACAACAAGATCGAATACCACGGTGAGGGCAAAGGTGATGCCGAGTACAAGGATGTCACTCTTGGGTGATGACTTGCAGAGCTTGTAGAAATTTCTCCATCCGCTCATGTTGTAAGCAACCTGGAAAAGGATTGCTGCGATGCAGGGCATGGGGATCAGCTTCGCAAGGGGCATCATGAAAAGGACAACCAGTACGAGTGAGATCGAATGGACCATTCCTGCGATGGGAGTACGTCCGCCGTTCTTGATATTGGCTGCGGTTCTTGCGATCGCACCGGTAGCGGGGATTCCACCGAAGCACGCGGAGCCGATGTTTGCGATACCCTGCGCGATGAGCTCCATATTGGATCTGTGCTTCGAGCCTATCATCGAATCCGCAACAACCGCGGAAAGGAGGGACTCGATCCCGGCAAGCAGCGCGATGGTGATCGCATTGGAGATCTGTGATCTGATAACTCCGATCGAAAAGATTGATGAATTCAGTGTGATGGGAGGAAGTCCGGTACGGATATCAGTAAATGCCTTTCCGATCGTATTTACATCGAGGTTGAAGATCTTGACGATCGCAGCGGTGACGATAACCGCGATAAGGGATCCGGGGATCTTTTTGAAGATCATGGGCCAGATGATAAGTATCGCAAGGGCAAGCGCTCCGATAAGGACTGCCTGAATATTAATGGTGGAGATATTGGAAACGAGAGCCATGATCTTTTCCGAGGTCTCGATGGGCTTTTCACCGTTCATGTACTGAATTCCGGTGAAATCCTTGATCTGTCCGATGAAAAGAGTAACGGCGATACCTGCAGTAAATCCCGTTGTGATGGTATAGGGAATATATTTAAGAAGATTTCCGAATCTGAAGAAGCCCATCAGGATCAGGAAGATACCGGCCATGATGGTCGCAACCATAAGGCCTTCGGTTCCGGAGGTGGCTACTATTCCCGCAACTATTGTTGCGAAAGCGGCGGTGGGACCCGCGATCTGGACACGGCTTCCGCCGAAGAAAGCGACAAGGAATCCCGCAACTATCGCGGTATAGATTCCGGCCTCGGGGCCTACTCCCGATGCTATCGCGAGTGCTATCGAAAGAGGGAGTGCGATGATCGCCACGATGACGCCCGCTACCAGGTCCTTAACGAACTGGGCTCCCGTATAATTTTTCATTACAGAAAAAAGCTTTGGTTTTAACTTATCCATTTCCTAAATAAATGCATCCTTTCCAAGGCATAAATGCCCATTTGGATTTATGTTATCACACATAGACACTAACGTTAATACCAATAATGAAAAACCCCGGGACATTCCCGGGGCTGTTTTACTGAAGAACCTCTTTACTTATACGATTTATAACATGCTTTTTATCCCCGCTCCATAAGGGTGCGACCAGGATCTTCTTGTCCCCGTCGCCGGTCAGGCGGTGGATCACAACGTTTTCCGGGATGATCTTTACGCATTCTTTTAATATGGCTATGTATTCATCCTCCGTCAGGACTTCAAACCTGCCCTCAAGGTATTCCTTTTCGAGGTCGGTACCCTTCAGAACATGGAGAAGCTGGAGTTTTATGCCGTCGCTGCCTTTATCGCATACATACTTCACGGTTTCCTTCATCATTTCGGGAGTTTCGCCGGGAAGTCCGAGTATCACGTGGGTTATGACCTCAATGCCTCGCTTCTTAAGTTCGCTCAAAGCACCGTCATATACCTCGAGTTCGTAACCGTGGCGGATATACTCCGCGGTCTTCTTATGGATGGTCTGGAGTCCGAGCTCGATCCATACAGGTTTGATCCTGTTTATCTCCTCGAGAAGATCGAGCACTTCATCGGGAAGACAATCAGGCCTGGTGGCTATGGATACCAAGGCGATGTCGGGATGGTTTGCCGCCTCGGTGAAAAGAGGACGCAGCTTATCCGCGGGAGCATAGGTATTGGTATATGCCTGAAAGTAGGCAATGTATTTCCCGTCCTTTATTTTGGAGGAAACGAGTCCCTTTCCCTCTTCGATCTGATCATAAATACTTTTTGCGGGATCCTGCGCAAACTCGCCGCTTCCGCCTGCCGAACAGAATATGCAACCGCGAAAACCGAGCCTCCCGTCCCTGTTGGGACAGGTAAGCCCGGCATTTATCGCTATCTTATAAACTTTGCATCCGAATCTCTCACGGAGATATTCGTTTAAAAGTCTCATGCCTGATGAGCCTCCGGCATTCCGAATCTAAGACTTATACCATCATCTTGTAGATCTTGGTGCAGTCTTCTTCGTTAAGCGTAATAAAACCGGAAATGGTTCCGTTCCTTCCGTCGCCCCTGCAGAGAACATCGACAAGCTTCGGGATATCCTCCTCCTTGGCGCCGAGTTCTTCGAAATTCTTCGGCATTCCGATCGAGATCAGGAAATTCCTGAACGCCTCGATTCCTGCTTTTGCGGTAACCTCGGGATGTGCGAAATCCATCTGGCATCCCCATACCCTGACTGCGACCTGGGCAAATCTCATCACATTGTGTGACATCTCATAAGTAAATACCGCAGGCATGGTTACGGCAAGTCCGGCACCGTGAGCACAGTCATAAAGAGCTGAAAGCTCGTGCTCGATGGTGTGGCTGAGCCAATCCTGGCTTCTTCCTACGCCGACCGCATTGGTGTGAGCCATTGTTCCCGCCCACATGATATTTGCCCTCGCATCGTAATTATTGGGATCTGCGATGACCCTGGGGCCTTCGTGAACCATGGTAAGGAGAAGCGCCTCGATAAGTCTGTCGGTAACTTCAACCTCTTCCGTATTGGTAAGGTATCTCTCATACAGGTGAGCCATGATATCGGTGATTCCTGCTGCGCTCTGGTGTGCGGGAAGGGTCTGTGTAAGTGCCGGATTCAGAATACTGAACTTGGGACGGATCGCATCTCCGCTTGCTCCGCGCTTGAACATTCCGTCTTCCTTGGTGATAACGGAATCGGGGCTTCCCTCACTGCCTGCTGCGGCGATGGTGAGAACGGTTCCCACGGGAAGTGCATCCTCTATCCACTTTCCCCTGTAGAAATCCCAGAAGTCTCCGTCATATACAACGCCTGCTGCGATTGCCTTGGAAGAATCGATAACACTTCCGCCTCCGACCGCAAGGATGAAATCCACGTTTTCCTTTTTGCAAAAGTCTATTCCTTCATAAACAAGGCCGTCCCTGGGATTGGGCTTGACACCGCCGAGCTCGACATAAGGGATTCCCTTGCCGTCCAGTGATTTCTTTACCCTGTCGAGAAGGCCGGAACGCACAACGCTTCCTCCGCCGTAATGAATGAGAACCCTGCTTCCACCGAATCTCTTTACAAGGCTTCCTACTTTATCCTCGGAGTCCTTTCCGAATACGAAACACGTGGGTGAGTAAAAAGAAAAATTTTCCATGAACTATCCTTTCTGCCATATGCGGCAATACACGTTATACGCTAAAGATAGCATTTAGAAAGCACCTGTGCTAACTACTATTTGTTCCCGAAGATACCGCTTTTTGTCATAGGATGACTTCGTCTCCCGAGTGGACATATTCGAGACTGTCTCCCATGATCTCCTTCATCACTTCATACGCGGGAACTCCCGTGCAGTGACAGGTGAAAAACTTTGTGGGATATGCGGTCAGCTCCTTCGCAATCTCTTTTATTTCTATCAACTGGTCTTCGCGGTAATCAGTCTTTTTCATCAAGTGGAACCCACTTATCACGGCATCCGGAACAGAGCCGTACTTTTCCCTATATGCATCCATGATGCTCAGGATCCCGTTGTGGGCGCATCCAGAGATGAGAACCTTTTTCCCTTCGTCACTGACGACGAGAAAATGTTCATGCGCAAAATCGTCCCGGACAAATCCGTCCTGCGTTTTTATAAGAAGTCTTTTGTTCGTAAAAGGAAGCTCATGGGTTCTCTTTCTGATCGTAAACAGTTCGATCTCTTCGTCTATCACGTGATCGCCCGTGATCATCTTAATACCCGGAAGAGAAGCTATGGCCTTATCGATCCCGATATATCTGAAGCGTTCTCCTTCCGCATTCTCACCGTCGTCCGCATAGTATTCCCCGGTCGCAAGGCTTTGCATATATATGGCGGCCCCGGTATTTATTCTGGAAAAAGGAATGATCCCGCCCGAGTGATCGTAGTGTCCGTGGCTTAAGATCACGGTGTCGACCGCGGACAGATCGATGCCCAGCCTCTTCGCATTCTCCAGGGTATCCGCAGAAGGCCCGAGATCGGCGAGAAGCTTGTGATGAGCCGTCTCAACATAAAAAGACAAGCCGTGTGCGTAAATGCATCCCGACTTGCCTTCCGTATTTTCGATTAGATTAATGATCTTCATAAGAGCATTGTAGCAGATTGCCCGGTCGTATCAATTACTTTTTATCTCGTATCTCTTGTAAAGGATATATCCGATGAAGATAAGAAGTAATGCGACTGCCGCATATGAAACTGCGGCAACCTGGTACGATCTGAAATAATGTCCCGCTATCTTAAAGAGCCTGAATTCATATACCAGTCTCGGTGATATCTGAGTCGGGGGCAAAAGACAGCATATCTTGGACAGGGTCTTCATATGCATCGGGACCGATGTTCCGAGTGCAAAAAGTGCGAAATATCCGCCAACGATTATGCCCATTGTTCCCATTCCGTTTCTGAGCACGCAGGATACAAACATCGTGGCTGTGGATAAAAGGAGTGATCCGAGTACGGTAAGGATTATCAGTATCAATGAAGTCTCACCGACGGTAAGCTTCATCTGGGTGAAAGGATAAATAACCTGCTCAAGGGCATCCATCCCGTCCAGCCCCCACTTTATCCCGACATAACCGACAAATATACCGAGATATAATAATACCGTCACGAAACTGTATGTCGTACCTGCCAGGATCTTGGCGATATATGTTTCCTTTCCTCCGTTAATGCTTGCTCTTATCATGGGATCGGTCTTTCTCTGCGTCTCCGCGGAAAATGATGTCGAAAGGCTGACCGAGATAACAAGCATCATGATGATGATCGTGTTGCTTATCCCGTTCTGAAGACCGAAGGTTATAAAGGAATCCTTCCACACAAAAGGCTTTTCCAGAGTTTCTTCCTGAGCTTTCCAGTATTCGATCTCGCCTTCGTCAAGATAAGAGTCTGCATATGCTTCATCTATTATCTTAAGACGTTCTTCATATAACCGGCTCTCATTTATGTCTTCAAGAACAACCCCGTATCCCGCTATGTCCTTAATCCACTCGGTGAGGGTTTCATATGCTATGTTTTTTTCGTCCGTTACTTCTCCGTATTCATCCGTGACCGCCACCCATTCACCGAGCAGCTGATCATCCAGGATCCGGCCGTCCAGCGTCATATGTTCCTTTAAAGTATCGGGGTCTACATTTCCCCTTACTTCGAACTCACCCTGTACGAATCCGAAAATGAAAAAGATCAAAAACGCAATTACTGCCACTTTATTTTTCAGTATCTTGAGCAGTTCGAATTTATATAATGCTCCAAAGCATCTGTTTTTCTTCATTTGGCAAACTCCTGTAACCGTATCATTCATATCTCTTCAGATAGAACTCTTCAAGGTCGCCTTCCACATCACTCTGACGGCCCTGCCATACGAGGGCTCCGTCCTTCATCATGATGATCCGGTCTGCAATATGTTCTATATCCGAAACGATATGTGTCGAAAGAAGAACTATGGAATTCTTTCCGAGTTCCTCTATAAGTGTCCTGAATCTTACTCTTTCCTTCGGATCCAGTCCCGCAGTGGGCTCATCGAGTATAAGTATCTTGGGATCGTTAAGAAGTGCCTGTGCGATACCCACTCTCTGTTTCATTCCTCCGGAAAAGGTCTTGATCTTTTTCCCCGCCACATCGGAAAGTCCCACAAGCTCGAGTAATTCCTTTGTCTTTTCCCGGGCTCTTTTTTTCTCTATTCCTTTAAGTGCGGAAAAATACTCAAGGAATTCCCTTGCAGTAAACTCCGGATAGTATCCGAAATCCTGGGGAAGATAACCTAAAAGCGCACGGTAGCTTTCCGCCTGAACGGGAATTCCGTCGGCACTTATCTCTCCGCTCGTGGGTGTAAGTATTCCGGACATCATTCTCATGAGCGTGGTCTTTCCCGCACCGTTCGCTCCCAGCAGACCGGTCACCCCTTCGGTAAGATCAAAGGAGATCCTGTCTACCGCGATCTTGTTCTTGTATTGTTTTGTAATTCTGTCTACAGATAATTTCATGCAAATGCCTCCACATTTTTGACGGTCTTCCACTGCTCCGCAAATGTCAGAGCAAGAAGAACTATTACCGTCGGAAGTCCCCAAACTGAGATAAACTCCTCGTATCCGGTCAGGATCATCGGTGCACAGTTATAAACCCATGCGATCAGGGTCAGCGATACGCCCGCGATCACAAAGGAAGCGTAGCCGTGAGTTCTTCCAAGGGAACTTCTTTCGATGATGAGACTGATCATCATCGTTATCAGATAAGGTATAAGGATGCGGATCGCGGTACTGACCGTGCTCCTTCCGAATGAAACCGCAATGACCGGAGATGACACGCAGAGAACAATTCCCGATACGATGCCGAGAATGACCAGTCTTGCAAAGACAACGCTTCTAAGTGAAAACCTTGTTGCCGTTTCAAGCTCGGACATGCCATATCTTCTTGATCTGTGTGCTTCAAGTATTGCGAGCGCCGCGTTAAAAGGCAGAAGGATCGTGATCTGAAATTCGGTATCCTCCATTCCGAGGACCGATCCGCCTATCGCAACCGCAACGATCAAAAGTGAAAACAGCCATATCGGAAGCCTGATATACGGGATCTGTGTAAGGATCATCTCAGGTATTCCGATCTCCCTCGGGCGCAGATTTCTGATGAAGCTTTCTTTCCTTTCGGGCTCGGGAGCATGAAAGCTTATGGCTAATCGGTTTTTCAATTCTCTATCCATCATTCATCCTCCTTCAGATTTTTCTTGAGCTCTTCCTCGGCATTTTTAATCTTTCTGTATAATGCGAATCTCGAAATACCGAGTGCCCTGCAGATCGTTCCGACAGGTTCTTCGTTCACATACCTGAGAAGCAGTATCTCCCTGTCTTCATCCGTAAGCTTTTCCAGTGCATCCCGTACGATGATGCTTTCCTCGGGGAAATCTACAGACGGTACGTTTTCGGCGTCTTCTTCAAGGGGTTCATCCGGCTTCACCCTTCTGTATTCGTCAATACAAAGGTTCCTTGCGATCGTGTACAGATACTTCATGTCATTTTCGTGAAAGGTTCCGCTCTTACCGAAAAACCGGAGGAAAGTTTCTTGCGTTATATCTTCGGCGACAGTCACGTTTTTCACCCTGAAATACGCATACCGGTATATTTTGTCATATGCTTTTTCTAAATCCATGGATCCGGCTTTCCTCCTCCTTTCACTGTGATTAACGGATGAGGGGTATAAAATGTGCGCCCCCCATAAAAAAATTTTTTAAAAAATTTCAGCGGCCCATGTCCCAAGGAACATAAGCCGCTTTTCATTCTTTAGTCCCGCAGGATCATTTGAGCATCTGCGAGCTGCTGATGATGTTGTACTTACCGATCCTCTCGAACTTTGATACGTTTCCGTTTACCTTCTCAATAAGGCCTTCCCATTCTCGCGCATCCTTAGGTGCATTCGAATCGTTAACATATATGTCCGTGCAGAGAAGGTCGCCTCTCATATACACCTTGACCGCAACGATGCTTTCGTGAACCTCCTTAACTCTTTCCTCGATCCTCTTCGTGGAAATGTTCTCTCCGTTTGAAAGAGTGATCCTCGTGTCCTTCCTTCCCTTAAGATAGACATGGTTGTTCTTAATGGTACCGATATCACCGGTAAGGAAGTATCCGTCTTCATTGAACGCTGCCTTTGTCGCTTCCTCATCCTTGAAATATCCGAGGAAGATATTGCTTCCCTTTATCGCAAGCTCTCCGTATCCTTCTTCATCGGGATCGAGGACCACGGCATCCACATCCTCAAAAAGAGTTCCGACGCTTTCCATATCCTCTTCTCCGGGATAATCGATACTGAATCCCGATGAGGTCTCGGAAAGGGCATAGGCATTCATCATGTACATGCCCTCATCCGCATATGCTTTTCTGATCTCCGGAGTCAGCTTTGCACCTCCGCAGAAAAGATACTTCATCCTTCCTCCGAGAAGTGTGCCGAGAGGAACGTTCATGGCCTTTGATGCTTCGTAAAATCTTGTGAACACAAGCGGCACACCGGAGAACAGGGTCGGATGTATCGCCATCATCTCCTGTGCCATTTCCTTGGTGCTTCCCGCCAGATAGATCTCGTATCCGAAGACAAGCGAGTAGATGAAATTATAGATCGATCCGTAAGTGTGGTTGAGCGGAAGGAAGAGATAGCACGTATCCTCGATATCAACGGTGATCCTTCTTCCGAGAGACCTCCATCCGGAAAAGACATTGTTCACGGACAGAAGAACCGCCTTCGGGAAGGAAGTTGTTCCGCTTGTAAATACAACCTTTGCGGGGATATCCCCATCCCTTGCTTCGAGAGTAAACATTCCCCCGGATAATTTCTTTCCCTCTTCTATGCATGAGGCGAAATCATTCTGCACGGAAATGTATGTGAGATCCGGGAATTCCTTTTTGATCCGGTCCATGATCTCACCCTGTCTCTCATCATAGATAAGCGCGGAAAGCTCACTCTTCTTTATGGAATAGACCACGTTGTCGTATGACCAGTCCTTGTTGAATCCCACTCCGCATCCTACATAGCACATGATCGAAATATCGCTGATCATCCATTCGATGCTGTTGGGTCCGTAGATACCGATGTTCTTTCCGGCGAACCCTTTTTCGATAAGATAAGCCGCAAGATAATTTACGTTCTCTATGAAAGCACCGTACGTAATGGGAACGAATACATCTCCCTTCTTTTCGTGGAGATAATTTCTGGATCCCCATTTCTCATAGTCTTCTTTAAGAAACTGTTCCAATACGTTAGACATTTTTCTCTCCCTTATTAGTGATCAGTCAAGTGCATGCTCCAGAAGAACATATTCGTAAATGCTCATAGCTTCTTCTATGACGTAGGTCTGTGTCACCTTGCCGTCACGTGCCAGGGCACCGATGCTGGGAAGTCTGTTTGCTTCAAGCTCTTTGATTATGGAATAGACTATGGCTTTTCCCAGTCCCCTGTGCTCGGCATCAACTCCCATGTAAAGCATTACATATTGCTTCGGATGCTTCTTTGTCCTAAGGACGCTCAGTATGTTGGGAAGGTTCAGGTGATAGACCTTGTTGCCGTAATCGGGAAGACTGATGTAGAATCCGACCACCTTATCCTTGTAATATGCGATCTTGGTCATGCTCATGTTCATGATCGACTTATAGCTCATGAACATTTCCTTGAAATCTTCCTTAGAAACATATTTGAAAATAGGAAAGTCGCTGTAGAGCTCGGTTATCATCCTGTAAACATCGTCCAGTATTATCTCATAGTCTTCCGCCTTCGGACTTTCTATGCGATATCCCTGCTCCAGAAATGCATTGTATCTTCCTTCGAACTTTTCATTTACGTAAGAATCGTCTACAGCCCTGTAAGCATTCGACGTGTAATGCTCCTTGACGGTGTAGCCGTTTGCAAGGAAGAGGTCATAATAATATTCCCTGTTGTAAGGCTCTCCGGTGTAAGGAAGCCTGTCGAAATTGTTGATCTTGAGTCTGTATTTATTCCAGAAGGATGCATCAACGGGTCCTTCCATAGAGGTGCAGTTCTTCTCTTTGGCCAGCTTCTCCGCGCTTGAGAACAGAAATGCGGCAGCATCCTTATCTTCTATGCACTCGAAGAATCCAAGATAGCATACGGTGTCATCGGGATACAGAGTCAGGGCGAATCTTCCGACAGCTCTGTCTTCGTCATAGATAAGATATGCATCCAAAGTAAAATATTTCGACAGGGGATGCTCTCCGGTTAAAAACTTCCTGATCGTATCGGGGCTTTCCATATTGTCCTTCCCCGTATAAAGCTTCTTCGCAAGATCAATAAAATCTTTGATATATTTTTCTTCTTTACCTACCTTGATACATTCCATTTATTTTCTCCCAAGGATCTCTATCTTACCGGTACCTCCGTCCATTCTTATGAGGTCGCCGGTCCTTACGGTATCCGTAAGCTTCTCTACTCCGACGATCGAAGGCTTCTTCAGCTCTCTCGATATGATAGCAGTATGTGAAAGGAGGGATCCCTTTTCGGAAATGACTCCCTTTGCCGTTGCAAGAAGAAATACCCAGCCGGGATCGGTCATCACGGTTACGAGGATCTTATCCTTAACATCCTTCGCATCGGATATGTTCTTTATTACCAGCGCTTCTCCCTCGATTATTCCGCTCGAACAGGGAACTCCGCTCAGAACGTTTTCGTTTTCTTCCCTGCGGTATGAGTTGACGCTTCCGTGTCTTTTGTCGAATTCCTTCTCTTCGAATATAAGTCTCGAGTAGGGAGGGAGCTGAGCAAACAGTTTATAGCTTTCTTTTCTTTCCGAAACCGCTTTTTGCATCGGCACCGGATTCTTCGCCATATCGAATGCTTCATCCACGGTCAGCCAGAAGATATCATCGGGATCATCTATCAGTCCGCTTCCGGAGAAATGCCCGCCGAGCGCTGTGAAGATGGATCTTACCATTCCGTAGATGCGGCTTCTGTTGAGTCTCGATCTTTCCCTGCCAGCGATTCCTGCGGCACATCTTTTTCCGAGGAAAGCCGTTATGGGATCTGCTTTTTCCCTGACAGTGCTTTCGCCGTTTAAGTTCCGGTACATTTCTTCGAGACTCTTAAGATCTTTTCTGTATTCTTCGATCTTTTCGTCAAGAAGATATGGATGTGAACGGAACGTTTTGCTTTCGAGTTTCAGTTCCTCGAGATTTCTGTCACCGTATACTCTGATATATTCTTTCTTTTTTTCTTCAAGCTCTTCATGCGAATACTCCCCATATCTGTAAGCAAGCTCGATCAGTGCCTTTATCGGTTTCATGCTCTCGATATTGGTTATGCCGGAAATGTAACGGTTTATATATGCATCATCCGCATTCTTCTTCCTAAGCCTGTGCTTTACAAGTCCCGTATAGACAAAGGAGTATGTGTCGTTTAACAAAGTGACATCCCATACATCGAGAAGCTTTTCCTTGATCTCGTTATACAGTCCGATCAGTTCATCCGGACTGCTTTCACTGCTGAAATGTGCATGGAAGTATTCATTGGTCGATGCGAATATTTCCTCAAGCTTTTTCATATGACGGGGAACGCTCATGATCTCATAAAAAGAATTCAGATAAGTCATGAAGCGGATGTGAGCGGGAATCTCCACACTCTTTTCGTCATACGATCTGTTCTTTACTCCGAGCATCTCCTGCCAGACGGGGATTATCTTCTTGTTGAAAGGAAGGAATTTAAGAACGGTGTACCAGTTGCTTATCTTGTAATAGACTCTTCCGTTTGCATGACCGACCATATTCTTAAAGACGTCTTCATGCCTGCTCAGTTCCCTGTCATTTTTGAGAACCCTGCGGCTGACTCCCCTGAACACGCCGCTGTAGACGATATCCACAAATGATATCGTAAGAGGAAGCGAAAGACCGGGATAGCTTTCGACTATGTTGCTGTTGTCAAGGATAAGAGGTGATTCACCTTTAAGCGTGGTGATCGGTCTTGCCTGGAGAACGAATGCTTTTCCGTCCTTAAAAGCAAATTCTATATCGATCCTTTCACCGAGCTTTTCCTCTACCTTTGATGCGATGCCGATAAGTTCTTCTATCTCGGTATTTGATAGAATATCTTCTTTTCCTTCGTAATAATATAATCCGTCGGTGCGGTTGTAATAATATGTGGTCGTATCACTGCTGCCGGATACAACGCCTTCTCCGAGTCCCCTCGATACCGCAATGACACTTTCGTTCAAAAGTCCCTGGGGATTGGCGGTAAACAAAACTCCGGCCTTATCGGCATCAACCATCTCCTGGATGATGACATTCATCTGCAGGTCATCCGGAGAAGTTCCCTCCTGCTGCAGATATTTTTCAACCGTTTCGGACCTTACGGATTCCATGCACTCAAGAACTTTTGAGGTAACGTCATCGGGCTTTACGTTGAGATACGTATCAAACTGTCCGGCAAAGCTTTTGTCTTTACCGTCCTCGAGATTGCATGAGCTTCTTACCGCGTAGAGACAGTCTTTCTTCTTACAGTAAGCCGATACCTTATCTTCCCATCCGGGCTTTATATCCTCCGGACGCACGAGCATAAAGCCGGGAACATTAATTCCCGAACTCTTTAAGAGTGCCAGGTTTTCAGCCTTGCTTCCGTACATCCTAGATTCTTCCTACGAGCAGGAACACAACAACCGTGAGCAGCATGGTCGATTCCTGCAGATAAGTATATCTTTCTACTTTATCAACGATCTTAAACTTATTCGGATCCTTCATGTATTTTACGAACTGCACGGTCATCCATGTTACCAGGATGACAAGGATCGCGATGGAGATCTTGTTGAGTCTGAACACAAGAATGATGTTTGTGATGATATCGACTATGGTCAGTATCATTACAAAGCGTGTAGCCTTTTTATATCCGAAGAGCTTTGAATAAGTCGTGTAATCATTCTCATCCTTCGGTGCTTTTATCTTACGGGACACTTCCCAGATAAGTGCGGGGAAATAAAGAGTCCAGAGAGTCATTACCGTTGTGATGGTGAAGGGACGAAGTCCGTATTTGATAACGGTAAAGGAAATGATATACAGATTGACGAACATCTGGACCGGATTGTGAGTCACAAGAGCGAGGGGAAGCGAGGGCTGTATCTTCGCTTTCTGGAAGAACCACTTGCTCATGAGATATCCGTACGCATAGAGAATGCAGAAGAATATGATGTTGTTCATAAAGATGATGTTCAGAACAACGGCTATGGCTTCAACTATGGAGCACAGTATTATGATGTCCTTCTTGTAGACCGCTCCCCTTGCAAGAGGCCTGTCCGGGAAAAGGATCTTGTCGGTTTCGTAATCCTTCAGGTCATCGGCGATCCTGAGCCAGAGCAGAAATGCAAAGACGGTATATGCACCCACAAATTCCTGGATGCCGATATTGAAAGAAGTAACTCCTTCGTTGAGGAGAATGATGAAATGTATCTCAAGGAAAACTATCAGTCCGAGAATCAGTCTCGCTAAAAGCGGATAACGTTCCTTCAGATAGATATGCAGTCTTTTCAGCATGCCGTTCCCACTCCTTCCCCGAATTTGACTTTGGTCTCGATATGATCCTTACTCTGCGTAAGGATATCCTCATCGATCCTTACGGAATCTTTTTCGAATATCTCAATTATGGTAGATCCGCCGGGTTCGAAATATCCCTTTTCCTCGCCCTTGGAAAAATCCCTGATGTCGTGGTTTACGATCTTTCCGATCAGCATCGCACCGACTTCGATATGTATCACTTTCCCGAAATTCTCGGTTGACAGAAAGCTTACGACGCGGTGGTTTTCTTTATAGATCTTATGATCCTTCGATACGGGGCTGACCGTGTGGAATTTACCTTTGATCGTTTTCTGCGAGAGGATCTTTCCGTTATCCGGAAAACAGTACCTGTGAAAATCATCGACGCATAATCTGTAAACAAGACAGAGTCCGCCGGAATATCCTGATAATCCTTCATCTCCGGAAAGAAGCTCCGGAAGCGAATATGTTCTTCCTTTTACTTCAATACGCAGGTCGTCTTCTATATTGTAGACAAGAAGCTTTGAGTCCGCGGGTGATATGAGTCTTTTCGGATCGGAGTCGACCGTCCTTGCCCCGGGGCGGAGCTTTCTTGCAAAGAAATCATTGAACGATGTGTATTCCCTGTTCTCATACTCTTCCATATTAATGTTGTACGAAGAAATAAAACCGGGGATCCTCTTTACACTGCGCTTCCCGGAATTGATGCGTCCGTAAAGACGGGAAATGCAGGGAGAGACAGCGAGTCTGAGGAGAACTCTTCCGAAGAAATTTCCGTACAGGAAATTCAGCGCACCCTGACCGTACTGGGCGATCTCCTCATATTCTGTTGTCCGTCTGTCATAAATCTTCATAAGATCAAAGCGCACTCACGATATAGTAGATGATGTACAGGATCGCAAAAAACGAAACGATCGCATAGGCAATTCCCTTGGGCTTTGCAACCCTGACCTTTAGCACTTCAAGGAATGCAACTATCAGCATGCATATGGGAAGGGAATAATATGTGGGAACGATGTTTTCCGCAAGTGCCGCGATGGGATAGAAGATCGGAAAGATCAATGCGGTATATGTAACGGGCAGTCCCATATAATACTTTACGGGTCCCTCACTTTCCGCGGTGGTCACATTGAAATATCCGAGTCTTGCGATCCCCGCCACCGCAAAGAGCAGATAAATGACAAGGTGCGCAATATTCAGATATCCGAGTCTGCAGAATATGATAATGGGAAATACTACAAAGCTTATGACATCCGCAAGCGAATCAAGCTCTATTCCGAATGCTTTTTCTTCCTCGGTTCTCTTGATCTTCCTTGCCACAGCTCCGTCAAACACATCGCAGATCCCCGCGATTATGAAACAGACGAAAACAAAATTGACATGTACCTGCTTTGCCGCAAGATACATTCCGAGTACCGAGATCTCAAGTCCCAGATATGTAAGTATCACTGAAGGATTCCAAAAACCAACTATCTTTTTCATAACCTATCTCCGATCATTCCTTTATTGTTACCGTTCCGGTGCTTCCGTCGATCGTGACGATCTGTCCGTCACGTATCTTGGACATCGCATCCTTGCAGGCAACTATCGCGGGTATTCCGTATTCCCTCGATACGATCGCCGCGTGGCAGAGTATTCCGCCGTATTCCGTTACGATTCCGGAAAGGATAGCAAACTTAGGTGTCCATCCGGTATCGGTAAATCTCGTAACAAGGATATCGCCTTCCTGCAGGCGGTCGATCTGTGTGAAATCTTCAATGACTCTTGCGATACCGGTGACGGTTCCGTTGTTGGCTCCCAGTCCCTTTATTCCGGGTCCGTCCTCTATCTTCTTTCCCGAGGATATCGCGGTTCCGATCTCGTTTTCGCTTATATAATTTCTGTAAGCGTTGTAGTAGTATTTATTCTTCCGAATCTTTTCGCGAAGGACTTCTTTACCTGCTTTTCCGTCGATGTGATCCCAGAGATCACCGACCTTGAGAAACCAGACATCCTCCGCATTCTCGAGAATGCCTTTTTCGACCAGATGCTTTGCATACTCCATCGTGTAGATCCTGAGCATGTAGTAGAACCTGGTGGAAACATCCCTGAACTCTTCTCTCCACCAGAGCATCTGTCTCATTCCGGTGACTTTTTTCTTTATCTTGTTAAATGTTCTTTCGGATACCTTCTTCCTGATCTTGCGAAGGACATCCATATACATCTTATGCCCGTTTTCTTTGTCCTCGAGAGGAGAATACGAATCTTCTAAAGCGACCATATCCTTTACCATCGCGATCATGACTTCGGGTTCTTCATAATAGCAGGGATAAGTAATATCAAGTTCCTTGTCGGAATGATATCCGTACTTTTCTATTATGATCTTCACTTCCGGGATGTGATACTTTGCATCGTTAAGCGATGCCGCGATCTTTTCTGCGGGAGTATCCGTCCAGTAGTGATACGCTTCGTTTTCTTTTCTTATAAGCCTGGATGCATCCCACATCTCGTAGAAAGGAAGGAGGTGCGAGATGTTGTCTATGTTTCCGAGAAGAGACAGATACTCGCTTTCGGATACATACTTGAGCAGGCTGTCCTTGTAGAGGGACTGATGGATCGTGTTGATGAATATCTGCCAGAAATATGTGGTCTCACTTCGAAGATATGTTTTCTTCGTGATATTGTAGAAGCTCTTCTCGATATCCTTTATCTCGTGCCTGTCATACTTTTCCTTATAATCAAAGTACAGTGCAAGGAGTTCGTCCTTGTAGCGCTGTGCATTCTTTTTTCTGTTCTTTAAGATCCTGCTCTGGTTGATGACGATCCTGATCATCCTGGATACGGATGAAGGAGTGATCTTAGTTACTTCTCCGTCACCCTCGTAATTTCCGACGATGCCGTATTCGCTGTCGAATTCCCTTTCCTTGTATCCGATGACCTGGCTCATAGCCTTCTTTACAGCGGACATATTCCAGTAAGGACGTCCGTAGAACATCTCGCCAAGCTTTGCAGGAAGCTCATCGTCCCTAAGGATCTCGGATCTTACGATAAAATTGCGGAGCGAGAATTCCCAGATGTATTCATAAAGACTCCACATGTACGGAGTGCAGACCGTTGCGGAAACTCCGCCGTCCTTGAAATCCGCGGTGGTCCACATGTCACTGATGCCGTTGTATTTTACGCTCGTGATCTTTCTTGCCTGAAGGATGTAGAGCTTCTCATCCCTGATCGCAAACTCTATATCGCAGGGATATCCGAAGAACTGCTGGATCTGAGCGAAAACCCGCGCATAATTCTTTACCGCATCTTCGGAAAGAAGAGCATTTCCGGCGTTACGCTGTACTTCCTTTCCGTCAAACCAGTCGTAATAGTATTGCTCGGGCTTGGTCTTGCCGCTTACGATATTCTCGCCGAGTCCCTGTGATACCTCTATGAGCATCACCTTATCGTTTCCGCTTATGGGATCAATCGTAAAGCAGATACCGCTGTTGTCCGCATCGACCATTTCCTGGATGACAACCGACATCTTCATGGAAAGAGGATCGATATTTCTGTTGGCGATATACTGAAGACTTACCTTTCCGAACATCGACCTGTAGCAGGCGATGATGTTTTTCTCAAGTTCGCTCTTTGCTACATTTAAGAATGTCTCATACTGTCCGGCAAAGGAATACTCATCAAGATCTTCCTTATTACCGCTGCTTCTTACGGCGTAGAGGCACCCGTCCTTTGCTACCGCATTTATCTCCGAAAGGATATCTTCGGGGATGAGAACGTCATCGAAGAACTTTTGGATCTTACCGGAAACCTCATCGACGGTTGCGGATGTAAGTCCCGAAAGAATATCACGGATCTTTCCCTCAAGTCCGTTCTTACTTACGACCTCATCATAAGTATCGCTGTCAAGAATAAAACCGCCCGGAATATCGAAGCCCTGCTTCTTCATCTGAAGCAGGAATTTGCCTTTGTTTCCGAGCTTTTCTTCTCTGAGTTCTTCTTTTTCAAGTTTGATTATCACGTGTCGTCCTCTCGATCTTTATAACGGAATGATTAAAGGCACCTTATCAGAAAGGATTTTTTCTGAGCTTTGCAAGATACAGAAGTACATTAAGGATTATATGTGTAAACGCTCCGACAAGAACATAGAGCAGATACAGAAGGATTCCGAGATCGTAAAAGATCCACACGACAAGAGCACATCCGAAGACCGAATCCGCCTGGTCGAGGAAGACAAAGAACCACTTCCAAAACCCGGAGGTCGTTTTTCCGGGTGTGATATCAAGCCTTCTTTTCAGGAAACTGTTGGGAAGCTCAAAAAGAGCATATCCCAGTCCGATAAGAAGACCGATCAGTATGTTGTAGATAAATGTATTTTCGTGATTGATATAAAAGAAATTCAGATGATCGATCGAGGCCGCGCTGCTTACACAGCCCCAGACGATCGAAAAGAATGTATTCAATACAAGATAACCGATAAAACCCTTCCAGGTTTTGTTATCGCCGAAGATCCTCTTTCCGTCGGAAAGACATCTGCCGAAATCCATCGGCTTTTTCAGCGACTTAAGAACACCCGTCTTGCACCATATCATGTTAAAGATGCCCGATAATATGGCGGGAAGCAGTGTTACATACATCATTAAGATGGTCTTGAGCATGTCGGTATACCTTGGTCCGTTTGATACAATAATAAGGAATTAAAACAATCCTTACCATTATACCATTTTTGGCCTCGGCTTGCCGCAATTTGTGCAGAATTTCCCCGTATTATCCTGTCCGCACTCACATTTCCACGAACCCGGAGCAGAGGCATCACCTTCCGCTTTATCCGTTTTCGGCGTTCCCATTCCCGTAAAGCCGCCTGCGGGCATTCCCATACCGATAAATCCGCTCATCATTCCCATGCCTATAAACCCGGGCACTCCGGGAGCTGACGGATCATACAGGGATTCCTTTTCTTCAAGGAGTTTGCCTGTTTCGATGCACTCCTTTATGAGTTCATGGACCTTCCGGATCGCGTCCTGCTGGATGATCCAGCAGGACGAACAGTCGAGCTTTCTGTCGGTTAATTCCCCTCCGTCATCAAATGTGAAGCTGATATGGGAGCTTGAGGAAGAATCCGTCATCATATAAGGGAAAGGTATCTTTTCAATCTGCGCCATCTCAGCCATGCGGTTTTCTTTTACAAAGCTGCGCAGCTTTTCCGCCGCATCCGTTCCGGCCAGATATTTTTCATATTTTTCCTTACCGTCCCTGTGATCGTTCGTCTCAATAATGACGTTTCCGTCTTTCTGCCAGTTAACGGTCTCGTTTCCCACGGTTCCGCTTCCCATCTGCATTCCGTGACTCGAATAACTGTAATGGATCTTCACGAGGGGACCGTGTTCTTCGGGCGTTAAGTCGCTTAATTTCGGCTGCTTTTTCGGATCGTCAAATGCGTAATCTCCCATATTCCCTCCTCCGGTTACGGTTTCCTGGTCAGATAAAGGATATATGTATCATTAAACACGACTTTATTTCCAAACTCAAGCACCGCTTCCCTGAGGCCTTCGAAGAATTTGGTCTTGTAGGGCTCGGGTATCACCATATGATCGGAATGTGTTCCGCAATACATTACATATTCATCCGCAGTAAATTCACGTCTTCCGTAGAAATCGCGTCTTTCGAAGTCCACATATCCATAGTCGGTCGCATGCAGGTAATCGAAGGGCTCCTTCATGTCCTTGTACTGCTTTTCGGGTTTATAATACTCGCCGTACACGCCCTGGATCCTGTCATAGAGAGCTTCGTTCGGAGTCTTGTAGTCCCCGTGAAGAAGCATCATCGCCAGTACCCCGCCGGGTTTTAACAGCTCGAAGGTCTTGGGGAACGCAACTCTTTCCGGGATCCACTGTATCGTTGCCGCAGAATAGATCATATCGAATCTTTGATCCCCGAAATCATGCGTGATGAAGTCGTCGTTCACGATGTGGAAGTTTTCATAGGAATCGAATTTCTCCTTCATCTTCGCATAGAAATTTTCACCGAGCTCGATCGCATTGTAATCGCATCCCGTCTTCAGTATAGGTTCTGTAGCCTGTCCTGTTCCGGGTCCGAGCTCCAGCACCGTCTTCCCGGGTCCGATATCCGCATACTTTATCAGATCCGCAAAAAGCTCCGGGCTGTACCTCGGTCTGTACTTGTCGAACTGTTCGGGTATGGTGTCAAATACCTTTCTGAATTCCATCACATCGCCTCCTTCCGGTCGTCTGGCATTTTATATTTGAACATCACTAAAAGATATTGTTCCTGTCGTTGAATTTCTTTCGCTCCTTCGACCACTTCGAGACCGCTTTTTTCATTGCATAGTTCCTCGTGTTTTCCGCACCGAGATTCTTATAGAGCATGTACCTTTCTTCGGACAGCTCCCCGCTTTCGATCGCGGCCTTTATCGCACATCCGGGCTCGGTATCATGCCTGCAGTTGCTGAACCTGCACATGCTTTCGAGTTCTGTGATATCCGAGAAGGTATCGTCGATCCCATCCTGCATATTCGCCATTCCGATCTCACGCATTCCCGGAGTATCAATGACCGACACTCCGTTTCCGATATCGATCAGCTGTCTGTGGGTGGTGGTATGTCTTCCCGTCGAATCGGATTCCCTTATCTCCGAAGTCTTCATTACCTCTTTGCCTGTGATCGCATTGATGAGAGTCGACTTTCCTGCACCCGAAGATCCCATAAGGCAGATCGTTGTTCCGGGTTCAAAGTATTCCTTCAATTCATCCAGACCGATGCCGTATATCGCGGAGATCGCATGAACCCTTATCTTATCGGATATGCTTTCGACTTCGCGTATATACCTTCCGATGTTGTTGCAGAGGTCACATTTGGTAAGTATCGCAACGGGTACCGCCCCACCCTGTATAGCCACACTAGCGTATCTTGCGATACGGTTGTAGCTGTAATCTTCATTGAGTGATGTGACTATGAATACATAATCGACATTTGCGACCATGTACTGCATCACTCCGGTCTTGGCCTGATCCGGTCTTTGAAGGATATTCTTCCTTTCGCATACCGACTGTATCACCGCGGTATCTTCCGACTCGGGTACAAATTCTACATAGTCTCCGACAACGGGAAAGCTTTCGGCATCTTCCGTATAGAATCTGCCCCTTAATGTTGCAAGAAACTCCCGGCCTTCACTGCTTATGATATAACTGTTTTTTCTTACTTCGGAAATTCTTCCTGTCTTTTCCTGACTGCTGTTCATCCTGATTTCTCCATTTCTTTGTCTGACTCATTGTATGGAGACCGGGATACGATACGCCCTTTGGGCAAAAGAAGACCGTGACGAAACTGCCACGGCCCTTAGATCGTTTTCAAAACTTGCTTACGGATCAAAAACTGTAAACCGAGGTCTTCATACAATATTTCTTTGCTCTCAATATGCTGTTTGCAAACATTGTCAAATACCTCGCTTTCTTTTTATTTCTTACACGCTGATTATATTAGCAGTAGTATTCCGCAAAATCAATACTTATTACGCCTTAACATTATACCTGCGGTATAATCCGTCAGATGCCCTCTACTCCGTCAAACTTATCTATCGTATCGATCGTGCCGTCTTCATTGTATTTAAACTCGGCAACGCATACGCTTCTGTGGAAAAGACTTCCGCCGGGAAGCTCGTCTGTGTGATAAAAGAGATAAGAATGTCCCTTGAAATCACAGATTCCGGGATGATTGGTAAAGCAGGGACCTTCTTCCATGAGAACTCCCTTATATTCCCAGGGACCGGTTGCGGTGGGAGCGGTTGCGTATCCGAAATGCTCGTTTCTCTTTTCACCCTCCGCAAATGCGGCGAAGACCATATAGTAGAGGCCGTTTCTCTTATAGAACCAGGGGCCTTCCCCGTATGTGGTTCCGGTATCGTGGCTTCCTTTTCCGAAGGATCCTACTGTCATGGGAACCTTTACGACGCCTGTGCTCTCATCGATCGAGATCATGTCCTCGTTAAGAAGAACGTAGCGGAGCTCGGGATTTCCGAAATACAGATATGCCTGTCCGTCATCGTCTATGAATACGGTGGGATCGATATCGTTCCAGTCACCCTCATCAACAAGGGGATGTCCGAGATCCTTAAAGGGACCGGTGGGTGAGTCGGATACTCCGACTGCGATAGCCATGCCGCCGTTTGTTTTATGAACGGGACAATAGAGATAGAACTTGCCGTTTCTTTCGATGCACTGGGGTGCCCATGCACGGTCGTCGGCCCACTCGATATCATCAAGCGAGAATATCCTGCCGTGGTCGGTCCAGTTTACCATATCCTTGGTCGAGAAAACTCTCCAGTCGGTCATGGTGTAGAAATCATTGATGAGCTCATCCTCATCATGGGTGGTGTAGAGATACAGTGTGTCTCCGCATACCATGGGCGCGGGATCCGCGGTATAGATATCCGTGATTATGGGATTCTTTCCTTTTTCTGCCATATTACATCTCCGATACGGTTTATACGTTTCCGCCTTAAAGCATGCTTACCAGATCTGTCTTCCCTTTTCATCGGGAATTCCGCTCTTTCTGAAGAAGTAGGAATTCACCTGGTCGCACCACTCGCGTGCATTTGTCAGCTGTCTTGCAAATCTTTCGCTTACGTTGTCGAATATCTCATCATCGATACTGCCCTTAAGCGCTGACCATTTCTTTGCAAGTTCCTGAGCTTCCTCATATCCCTCGAAGTGAGTGTCGTATATGTGCTGGATAACGGTCTTTCCGCTGTGCAGCTTATGTGTATAAGGAAGATGATGGAAAAAGAGTACCAGCTCATCGGGGCATTTTTCGGGATCGTTGTAAACGGTTGCGTTGGGCTCGTTATACTGCATCGCATATCCGGTTCCCTTATCCGATCTGTCGACACCGATTCCGAGATGATCCGCACGGTGATAGGTTCCCCACCTGTCATACTCGTATCCGTCGACGCTGCATCCGTAGTGGACACCTGGCTGAACCATCCATCCGATACCGAGCGGGCTTGTGTATCTTTCGTAGATCTCCCTCGAAGGAAGAAGAATGCCTACTATCTCTTTTACGACCGCATCATCACGGGAGATCGTCATCCTTACGAATTCCTCCGCGATCTGCTCGGATGAAAGCTCCGTGTCGAAAGCAAGTCTTCCGAATCCGAAGAGATTTGCACCGGCAAGATAATTTCCCGTCCAGTTGAAATCGTTACCGGTATTTGTTACAGCTGCGATCCCCGAAAACCTGCTTCCGAAGGTTTCACCGCTGATGATATCGGCTACTGTATCCCTGTCCTCGCTGCAATATGTCCTGAATCCGAGAATCTCTTTGAACTCGGGAATGAGATAACACAGGTCGATCTGATGCCCGGTGTATTCCTGTGCGATCTGAACCTCCAGCATCTGATTGGTCTTCTTAAGGCCGCCGAGAAGAGGGGAGATGGGCTCCCTGATCTGGAAATCCATGGGGCCGTTCTTGATCTGGAGGATGACATTGTCGTGATAATCACCGTCCATGGGCATGAAGTTGTCGTATCCCGCCCTTGCCCTGTCGGTCTTCCTGTCGCGCCAGTCCTGCTTGCAGTTATATACGAAGCATCTCCAGATGATAATGCCACCGTGTTCCTTAACTATATCGGCAAGCATGTTCGCACCGTCAGCCTGGGTCCTGCCGTATGTGAAGGGGCCGGGACGTCCCTCGGAATCCGCCTTTACAAGGAAGCCTCCGAGTGTGGGTACCTTCCCGAAGATCTCCGCCATCTTGGTTTTCCACCAGGCGATGACCTTTTCATCAAGGGGATCCGCGCTGTCCAGTCCGCCGATCTCTATGGTAGAAGCATAATTAAGACTGAGGAAAAGCCTGATACCGTATCCCGCAAATATCTCTCCGAGCTTGGCAACCTTGTCGAAGAATCTGTCGGTAATAAGATAGGATGCGGCGTTCTTGACATTGACGTTATTGATGACCACAGCGTTGATGCCGACCGATGCGATCAGTCTCGCATAATCTTCGGTGCGCTCATTTATCACGATGTCATCATTTTCAAAAAAGAAGGAATTTCCCGAATAGCCTCTTTCTATATCACCGGACATATTGTCCCAGTGATTGAGCATTCTCAGGGGATTGGAAGGACGGACCTTTTTTCCGGAAGCATAGATGCTCTTTACATCACTTCCGCATGCCACATTCCTCAGAATATCGAATACACCGTAGAGGATTCCCGCTCCGCTCTTTGAATCGATCGAAAGACCGTCTTCACGGACCGATACCGTGTACTCTTCGGCATCCTGCATATCCTTTCCGCTGTTTATGCTGACGGGAGCGGTGGCGGAACCGAATACGATGTCCGGTTCGATACCGAGCATCGCCTTAAGGCCTGCCTTCAGCTCTTTTGTTGCATTTGCCGCTACCTTATCGCTTTCGGAAGCTCCCGAAATACAGATCTTTTTTAACAGGGATGTATCTCCCGGATCTTCGATCTTACTGTATCCGAGCCAGAGGTCTGCGTAATTTTTCATATAAAAATGTACCCTTTCAAAGATATAGATTATCTGATTAAGAAGATACTATAGGCGGTAAAGCCTGTAAACTACAACTTTCGTATGCATCCCCATTCGGATACAAGCCTTTCGATCGTCCATGCGGCATTTGCGGGACTTGTCGAAGGAAGACATATCGCGGATCTTCCGGTCATCTTTTCCGTATATTTTGTGTAATACTTATACGCCGTCTTTCCGTTCACATATATCTGCTCTATATCCGCACTGTTCAAAATGATGCTAAGATCGTTCGGCGTCACATTCCTGATGCTTGAATCCGATGAACCGACTATATCGCAGGAACCGATGACATCCCAAAGTGCGATCCGGTTTCTTAACAGAAATGTCTTCTTTTCATCGATCGTCTGCGGAACCTCTTCGCCAAACACTGATGATGTGACCTTCCAGAAACGGTTCTGCGGATGTCCGTAAAAGAAACACGCTTCCCTCGATTTTACCGAAGGGAAGCTTCCGAGTATCAGTATCCTTGAATTTTCATCATATAAGGGCGGTATCGGATGTGTCAGCATTTTTATTCCAGTTTATCCCTTGTGATATTTCTTATCCAGTTACCCTTGAGGTAATGCCTTACCGCGAAGGGCATCTTCGCAAATTCATCCGTACACATAAGGACATATACGATAAGCGGAGGGAGCTTCAGCACAAACGCACTGATAAGCCCGAGCGGTACCGCAAAGAACCACATGGTTATTATATCGAGGATCATACCGAATTTCGAATTTCCGCCGCACCTGAATATCGATGCGATGAGGACGGTATTGATGATCTGGCCCATCTGATATGCGATGTTGATGAGCAGCATTATCTTAAGATATCCCGCGGCAACTTCCGTTATATCCACAAGTCCCGGTATGAAAGGACTTATGATAAGAAGTACAAATCCGGAGATGATACCGGAAAATATGGCAACCCTGACTATCGAGGATGCATCCTTCTTAGCACGGTCAAGTCTGTTTTCTCCGATCTGCTTTCCGAGCATGATGGATGCTGCCGATGCGATTCCGAATCCCACAACAGTCACAAGATCCCTTACGGAAGATACCACTGCGTTGGCGGCAACTATGTCGGATCCCAGATGTCCCATGATGACCGAGTTAACGGTAAACGCAAGCCCCCACATGATATCGTTTACAAATGCGGGGAGCGAATACCTGAAGAAATCGAGGATCAGTGCACCGGGTATTGCAAAAACAACCCGCAGATCCTTCGGAATCACTTTTTGTCTGAGGAAATCAATGATACACAGAAGTGCACCCGATCCGCAGGAAAGAGACGTTGCGATCGCAGCTCCGGTTATTCCCATTTCCGGGAAAGGCCCGTATCCGAATATAAGGAAGAAGTTCATCACAACATTGACCAGAAGAGCTATCGTAGAGATCACCGTTGAAAAGACGACTCTCTCACAGCTCTTCAGTATCGAGATATAAGGCTGGAATATACCGAGGAAAATGTATGACGGTGCCACGTATCTGAGATACACGGCGCCCGCCTCTATAAGTGCGGGATCGTCGGTCCATATCCACATCACTTTCTTCGGAACGAAAAATGCAAGTGCGGAAAAGGTTATAGTGACCACCATGCCAATGATAAGACCGACACCGAGGATCTTGGAGATGACCTTTACATCCTTTTTGCCCCAGTACTGGGATGCAAGGATCGTGATAGCGGAATTGAGTCCGAAAAACATTACGTTTATAAGGAACATCAACTGACCCGCAAGTCCCGATGCAGACAGTGAAGTCTGGTCGACATTTCCGAGCATAAGGGTATCCGCAACGGTTACCGAGGATGATATGAGATTTTGCACCACTATGGGGATGACAAGAACAAAGAGCTCTCTGTAAAATCCTTTTCGCGCGGATAAAAACCTGTTCATCAAAACCTTCTTCAAAGTACTATTTCTTTATCTTTGGAAATTCTTTCCGTAATTATTCCAAAAGTATCCGTATTCTTCATTCCTTGCAAAGACGAAAGCGTACTGTCCATTTCTTTTTTCTTTTCTGTGGGAT
>JAEEGJ010005672.1_pt1 | contig 38788 bp, 51 predicted proteins | sample 8958761 | NCBI WGS metagenome assembly JAEEGJ01 (sample SAMN16246546, study PRJNA631951) | gut metagenome | biome: gut microbiome; feature: rumen; material: RS-attached | host: Bos | place: Iran: Karaj | collected 2018-10
AGCGCAATCCGATGAGAATTCTTGACTGCAAGAGTCCGGTTTGTTCCGAGATAGCGAAAGACGCCCCCAAGGTTTTGGACTATCTCTGCGATGACTGCAAAGAGCATTTTGAAGGTCTGAAGAAATACCTTGAGGCCATGCATATACCGTACAGGGTCGACCCGACAATAGTCCGCGGCCTTGATTATTACACGAGAACGGTCTTCGAGTTCGTGACAACAGAGATCGGTGCCCAGGGCACCGTCTGCGGAGGCGGCCGTTACGACGGCCTCTGCGAGGAGCTCGGCGGTGCGCATATTCCCGCCCTCGGCTTCGGACTCGGACTTGAGCGCCTCATGCTCGTGCTTGAGGCTCAGAAAATCGAGCTTCCCGAGGACATGCGCCCCGATATCTACCTCGCCCCCGTCGGCGAGGCCGCCACGGTTTATTCCGCCGGACTTGCAAACGAACTTCGTCAGAACGGCATTTTTGCCCTCTTTGACATCTCTGCCAGAGGCATAAAGGCCCAGATGAAATACGCAAACAAGATAGGTGCGCATTACGTCGTAGTAATAGGTGATGACGAACTGAATTCGGGCAAAGCGAAGCTCAAAAACATGGAGACCGGCGAGGAGACCGAAACCGAGCTTAAGAATCTGGCAGAGGATTTTGGTGAAATCGCGATAAGGGATTCAATAGCAAAATTCGACATGGGCGACGACCTTGCGGACGTCGACATGTCAGCGATAGATTTTAACGCTCTTTTTGGAGGCAAGGATTAATGGACAATATGAACGGTCTTAAAAGGACCAACTATTGCGGTGAATTCAATACATCGTTTATAGGAAAGGAAGTTGTGGTCTGCGGCTGGGTAGCAAGACAGCGCGACCTCGGTCAGCTTATCTTCATCGACCTGCGCGACCGCACGGGTATAGTTCAGCTTGCCTTTGACGATGCGACAGACAGGGAAATTTTTGACAAGGCTTTCGCCACCCGTGCCGAGTTTGTTCTCATGGCAAAGGGCACAGTCCGTGAGCGCTCGTCAAAGAATCTTGAAATACCCACAGGTGAGGTTGAGATTTTCGTAACCGACCTCCGCGTGCTCGGCAAGTCGGAGACGCCTCCGTTTGAAATAGTCGAGGACTCCAAAACGGATGAACTACTCCGTCTCAAATACCGTTATCTGGACCTTCGCAGACCCGACCTCGCGAAGAATATCCTCATGCGTCACAAGATAACGAAGATCACCCGTGACTTCTTTGACGAGAACGGTTTTATTGAGATTGAGACACCCATACTCATAAAATCCACGCCTGAAGGCGCCCGCGACTTCCTTGTACCGAGCCGCCTTCACAACGGCGATTTCTATGCGCTGCCGCAGTCGCCTCAGCTTTACAAACAGCTTTCAATGGTTGCCGGTTTTGACCGCTATATGCAGATTGCCCGCTGCTTCCGCGACGAGGACCTGCGCGCCGACCGTCAGCCTGAATTTACACAGATAGACCTCGAGATGTCCTTTGTTGAGATGGAGGACATACTCGACCTCGGTGAGCGTTTCATGAAGCGCGTCTTCAAGGACGCTCTCGACGTGGAGATTGAAACTCCGCTGCCCCGTCTGACCTTCAAAGAGTCAATGGAGCGCTTTGGTACGGATAAGCCCGATACCCGCTACGGCATGGAACTCTATGATCTCTCCGAAATCGTGAAAGACTGCGGTTTCGGTGTCTTCGAGTCGGCCATAGCAGGCGGCGGAGCGGTACGCGCAATCACGGCGAAGAACGCCGCGTCCATACTCTCCCGCAAGGAGATTGACAAACTCACCGAAACCGCCAAGGGCATAGGCGCCAAGGGCCTTGCCTGGGTACGCTGGACTGACGAGGGCATCTCATCCTCCTTCGGCAAATTCATCTCGGAAGAGAAGATGGACGAAATCCTGAAGGCGGGAAATACCGAGCAGGGCGATGCAGTCCTTATCATAGGTGATACAAATGCCACACTCGGTATGACAATCCTCGGTGCTCTCCGCTCCGAGGTTGCGAAGAAACTCGACATTATTCCGCAGGACAAGTACAACCTGCTCTGGATTACCGAATTCCCCTTCTTCGAGTGGGATGAGGAGCTTCAGACCTTTGTTGCAATGCATCATCCGTTCACGGCTCCCATGGACGACTGCCTCGACTATCTCGAGACAGACAAGGCCAAGGTCCGCGCAAAGTGCTACGACCTTGTACTCAACGGTGTTGAACTCGCTTCGGGCTCCATCCGTATAACGGATCCGGCACTTCAGTCGCGCATTTTCGACCTCCTCGGTCTCACCAAGGAGGAGGCGCAGCAGAAGTTCGGATATCTGCTCGAGGCCTTCAAGTACGGACCTCCGCCGCACGGCGGCATGGGTCTCGGCCTCGACCGTCTCGTCATGCAGATGCTCCGCTGCGAGACCCTCCGCGATGTCATCGCATATCCGAAGAACAAGGATGCCGTTGAACCGATGACCTCCTGTCCATCGCCCGTTGATAATGCCCAGCTTGCTGAGCTCGGTATAAAGCTGATTGAAGAATAAGCAAAAAACAAGACCCGCTCAATCGAGCGGGTCTCTTTTTTAAGGTTTATTCACCCTTCATACCGAGAAGCTGTTTGCCTTCGAGAGCAACCTGGCAGGAAACCTTGATTGAATCAAAGATAGCAGCCCTGATGTCGTCCTCTGTAGCGCCGAGTTTCTTGGCGATACCGGTATCGATGAAGATGTCTTCAGCCATGAGATCGGCTGTGTCGAAAATGTTCATACCGGACTCAATGTTTCTCTTCTTGTAGTCCATGATGATGGGTATAGTACCGAGCTTCATGCCCCATGAGGGAACATAGATGATGGGTCTGTTTGCACCCATACCGCGTGCATCGTAAACTATCTTGAGGAACGGACGCCACTTCATGTTGTAGCATGCGCACGGAAGAGCCTCAAAGCCCTTGGACTCACGGGTTGCAGAACCGCAGATGCACTCGCCGACCTGACGGCATGTGAGCATGGCAGTACCGCCGCCCGGATAGAATGTGCACGGAAGCGGATCCATGATCTTTGTCTTGTCGATGAGGATAGTCCATACGGGTCTGCGTCCCGGCTGTGTGCCGAAGATGTAGGGAAGCTCAAGTACGTCAACTGAGAAGTTTTCGTCACATGAATCTTCGCAGAACTTTTCCTGTGCAAGACGTGATTTGAAGTACGGGTTCCTTTCAACGAGGTTTCCTTCTGTGTGCATCTTTGCCCAGTAAGAGAAATAAGAACCGAGTACGGTAGCGTGTTTAACGCCTACTTTTTTGCAAAGAGGGAATATTCTCTCAAGGGGAGCTATGTTGAACTTATGATACTTGGGAAGTACCGGAGCCTCAAACTCTACGCGCTCGTCAACGCCTGCGGCGAATACGAAAGCGTCAGCGCCCTTAAGCCAATTCTCTACCTCTTCATCTGTCCACTTGTTGATATCCTGGAAGATGATTTCCATCTCTTCGGGGATAGGAGCGCCTTCCGGAAGCGGAGGGAGTGCAAGTGTAGATACCTGATGGCCTTTGGCGATAAGCTGCTTGGCTGCTTCGCAACCGAGAAGACCTGTACCGCCGATCATACAAATTTTCATTGGTGATGCATCTCCTTAACCAATAATTTAGTGCCATTTAATTTTAATAAGAAACAGGGGCAATGTCAATTGAGAAAGGAAATGTTAACAAAAAATTCCCCATTATATTAACTTATTATATATTGAAACAGAAACTGGTAATGTGATAAACTATATGAGTATTTATTAAAGGGAGGAAACCATTTTGAAAAATTATACTTCCGACAATATCCGTAATATTGCGGTAGCAGGCCACGCAGGACGCGGTAAGACCACTCTTTGTGAGGCAATGCTCTATGTGGCCGGAGCAACTGACAGACTCGGTAAGGTGGCAGACGGAACCACGGTAATGGACTTCGATGCAGAAGAAAAGAAACGTGGCGCTTCCCTTATGAGCGCAGTGGCAAGCCTCGAATGGAAAAACGTTAAACTCAACATTATGGACACTCCGGGCCTCTTCGACTTCGCTGCAGGTCTTTCGGAGGCTGCCCGTGCGGCAGGTTGTATGCTCATCGTCACCGACGCTGAGAAGGCCGGTTACGATGTCGGCGCCGAGAAGGCTTTTGAGGCCGCACGCGCCCGTAATCTCTCAACCATGTTCATCATCAACAGAACGGACGCCGAAAACGCAAACTTCGGTAATGTTTTTGATGAGCTTCAGGCAGTTCACGGAACAAAGCTCTGCCCTGTTGTAGTTCCCTACATCGAAAACAACAAGATAGTTGCTCTTGTTGACTTCGCACAGAACAAGGCTTACAAGTACGCAAACGGCAAGGGTTCCGAAATCCCGATGCCCTCGGGTCCGAAACTCGACGCCATGCGTGATATATTCAACGAATCAGTCGCAACAGCTTCCGAGGAGCTTATGGAGAAGTTCTTCGAAGGCGAGCCCTTCACCGAGAAGGAAGTTCAGGACGGACTTCTTGAAGGTGTTACAAACGGCGACATCTATCCTGTATTCGCATGCTCAGGTCTCACACTTGAGGGTGTTGACCTCCTGCTTTCAGGTATCGTAAACCTTCTTCCGGCCGCTGCCGCGAAGACAGGCGAGATCGCTGTTGATGCCGACGGCAAGGAAGTTGCACTCAAGTGCGATCCCGCCGGCCCGCTTGCGGCTATCTGCTTCAAGACAATCGCCGACCCGTTCGTAGGTAAGCTCTCCTACGTCAAGGTCGTATCCGGCGAGATCAAGGCAGACACACCCATCTACAACACACGCACGGGCAACACCGAGCGTTTCGGTAAGATTCTTTATCCTCACGGCGGCAAGCAGGAGGACGGCAATGTCATCACTGCAGGTGATATCGCCATTCTGACAAAACTTGACGGCCTCAAGACAGGCGATACAATCTCTTCACAGAAGCAGCCGCTCACTCTCAAAGGCCTTAACCTCCCTGAGCCTTGCATGCCCATGGCTGTATATGCTACAAAGAAGGGCGATGAGGAGAAGATTGCAGCAGGTCTTATCAAACTTATGGATGAGGACCCGACCATCACCTTCGGCACAAACACAGAGACCAAGGAACAGGTTATCAAGGGTCTCGGCGAACAACACATAAACGTTGTTATCGGTAAGCTCAAGTCCAAGTTCGGCGTAGATGTTGAACTTCGCGCTCCGAAGGTAGCTTATCGTGAGGCCATAAAGAAGAAGGTTGAAGTACAGGGACGCCACAAGAAGCAGTCTGGCGGACACGGCCAGTTCGGTGATGTATGGATCCGCTTTGAGCCCTGCGATGAGCCCGGTCTCACATTTGCAGAGGAAGTATTCGGCGGTTCCGTACCGAAGAACTTCTTCCCCGCAGTTGAAAAGGGTCTCCTTGACTCAATCGAGCACGGCGTACTTGCCGGCTTCCCGATGGTAGGCCTTAAGGCTACACTTTATGACGGTTCTTACCACCCGGTTGACTCTTCGGAAATGGCATTCAAGACTGCCGCTTCCATCGCATATAAAGACGGTATCCCGAAGGCTAACCCCGTCATTCTTGAGCCCGTTGTAAGTCTTACGGTACTTGTACCTGATGAAAACATGGGTGACATAATGGGTGATCTTACAAAGCGCCGCGGCCGCGTACTCGGTATGGAGCCGCTCGCAGGTAAGGCCGGCATGCAGAAACTCATGGCCGAGGCGCCTGAGGCTGAACTTGCTGACTTCCCGACCGTACTTCGTTCGACAACCAAGGGCAGAGGCTCCTTCTCACAGGAGTTCGCACGCTATGACGAGTGTCCTCACGAGGTCGCTCAGAAGGTTATCGAAGCCTATAAGTCAGAAGAAGAATAATCTTAAACGGTCGGCTTTTTGCCGACCGTTTATATTGTAAGGTGTAAAGAATGCTTGAAACCATTTTGGATGTGCTTCTTGACGTATTGAAAGATACGGCAAAACTCATACCCTTCCTCTTTCTCACCTACCTTGCCATGGAATATGTGGAGCATAAGGCGGGCGAGAGGGCTAAGGAACGTATATCTAAGTCCGGTAACTACGGCCCTGCCGTAGGTGCCGTGCTCGGCGCGTTTCCGCAGTGCGGCTTCTCGGCCGCGGCATCAAACCTTTATGCGGGCCGTATAATCACCGTAGGTACCCTGATGGCGGTTTATCTCTCGACCTCCGATGAGATGCTCCCCATCTTCCTGTCGGAGCAGGTGCCCGCGGGGACCATACTCAAAATACTGGGACTTAAGGTGCTGATAGGTCTTGTTGCGGGATTCCTGCTTGACTTTGCAGTTAAAATCCTGGTAAAGACGAGGAGCCACAGCCCCGAGCCGGAAGTGCACTCTATCTGCGAGAATGACCACTGTCACTGTGAGGAGGAGGGAATATTCAAATCCGCTCTTCACCATACATTGCAGATAACGCTTTTCATATTCCTTGTTTCACTGGTTCTTGATTTCATCATAGAATTTGTGGGCAATGAGGCGCTTGCGAACTTCATCACAAACAAGCCGATCATAGGCGAGTTTGTCGCGGGAATCATAGGTCTCATACCTAACTGCGCGGCATCCGTCGTCATAACACAGCTCTATCTTGAAGGAGCTTTGAGCTTCGGCGCCATGATGAGCGGTCTCCTTGTCGGAGCGGGCATAGGTATTGCCGTGCTTCTGCGCATAAACAGGGATATGAAGAAAAATGCCGCAATTATAGGCATCCTCTATGGTTTCGGAGTTTTCTTCGGAATACTTATTGAACTTATCGGTATTTCAATTTAAGGCAGGTGAGTTGTTTGACGGCTGCAAAAGACCCGCACAAGTTTTTAAATCTTGCGCTTGATATGGGCGAGGAGCTCATGTCCTGCGGCGCGGAAGTGAACCGTGTCGAGGACACGATTGCCCGTATGGGCATGGCTTTCGGCGCGGTCAACATGAATGTCTTCGTCATTACGACATCCATCGTCGTGACGATGCAGCTTTCCGACGACGAAAGCCTCACACTTACGCGCCGGATCACCAATCCGGGCAGCATAGATTTCAGAAAACTCTCGCGCCTGAACAATGTCAGCAGACAGTACTGTCAGGGCGAAATCGCAGCAGAGGATCTGGAAGGCGAATTCAAAAAGGCGATTGATCCCACTACAAAACCGATACGCATGTATCTCGGCAGCGCTCTTGCCGCGTTTGCTTTCGCAATCTTTTTCGGCGGCAAAGTGTGGGACGGTCTTGTTGCCGCTGCATTCGGCCTGCTTATCTGCGCTTTTCAGCGTGAGTTCTCGGGCAAGGCCCCGAACCTCATCATTTACAACATAGTTACATCGTTCATAGTCGGCCTGGGCGTATGCTTCCTCGCAAAGTTCATACCCGGTTTGAACCTGGATAAGATACTTATAGGAGATATAATGCTCCTTGTTCCCGGAGTGGCGATGACCAACGCCATAAAGGATATCCTGGTAGGCGACACTGTCTCAGGCACCATGCGTCTTGTTGAGACAATAATGTGGGCGGGCGCCCTGGCGGGCGGATTCATGGCCGCGTTCTGGATTGTGTGGTGAGCCTATGGATATGAAACTTATTATAATTCAGATACTTACGGGAGCGCTCGGCTCGGTCGGCTTTTCGCTCCTCTTCCGCTTAAAGACCGCGCATATCCCGCTTGCGGCAATAGGCGGTGCCCTCACTTGGAGCCTGTATCTTCTGGCGCTCCATCTGACGGACAATATTTTCGGCGCGAGCCTGATTGCAGCGGTGTTCTGCGCGCTCTACGCCGAAATCCTGGCTAAGATTCACAAGACGCCGGCGACGGTGATGCTCGTGCCGAGCATGATACCGCTCATACCCGGAGGACCGCTCTACTACACTATGAGCGGTATTGTAAGCCGCGATCTTGAGACGGCCTGGTACTACGGCAGACTTACCATCCAGTATGCCCTTGCGATAGCACTCGGAATAGCTCTCGTATGGACTGTCTGGGCGGCATTGTTTCAGAGAAAACCCTCGACTAAGGGTTGAATAGAGACAAACGGTAAAAAAAAGGAGGAAACTTTATGAAATGGGCAGTTTTTACGTTTCTGGGGATAGGACTTGTCTTTCTCTGCTGGTTTTGCATTGAACGCGTAAAGGGCGTTTCAATCAAAGCAGCAATCATCAAGTCGCTTACATCCGCATATTTCATGATTGTAGCAGTCTCCGCATTTATTGAAGCAAGACCCGAAAAGATGGCGCAGCTCGGCCTGTTTGTCATTATAGGTCTCCTCTTCGGTCTGTTCGGAGATATCTGGCTCGATCTGAAATTCGTGTACCCGGATGACAACGACATTTACACCTTTGCCGGCTTCTATACATTTGCTTTCCAGCATATACTCATTATTGCCGGCCTGCTTATGAATTATGCGGTCTTCAGCTCCGCAAAGGGCGTACTGTTTGCGGTACTTCCCATAGTGCTGGGCCTCGGAGCGGGCGCGCTCAACGTATTGTTCATGGAGAAACCGATGAAGCTGAACTACGGAAAGTTCAAGGCGGTATCGGGCGTGTACGGCGGACTTCTCATATCTGACACATTGCTTGCAGGAGCACTTGCCGCAATGTACGGCTTTAGAAACATGACACTTACTCTCATGTTTGCCGGTCTCGTACTCTTCCTCGTCTCCGACCTCATTCTTTCGGGAACATACTTCGGAGAGGGCAGGAACAGACCTGTCGATGTAGTTTCAAACCACGTGACATATTATTTCGGTCAGTTCCTTATAGCTCTTTCACTTCTTTATCTCGCATAAAAAGAAAGGAGAACTCCTCATGAGAAAAACAAAAATCATATGTACAATAGGCCCTGCGAGCGACAGCAAGGAAACGCTCGTCGCAATGGCGAAAGCGGGCATGAATGTCGCGCGCCTCAATTTTTCGCACGGTACCCATGAGGAGCATCTCGACAAGATAGAAAAAATCAAGGAGGTCCGCGAAGAGCTGGGCCTCCCCATAGCCATACTTCTTGATACAAAGGGTCCGGAATACCGTATCAAGACCTTTGAAAAGGGCAAGATTATGCTTGAAGAGGGCGACACTTTCACCTTCACGACGAGAGATGTCAAAGGTACGAAGGATATCGTCTCCGTAAGTTATGCGAATCTCCACAAGGACCTTAAAAAGGGCGACATAATACTCCTCAACAACGGACTTCTGAAGTTCGAAATAAAGGAGATCAAGGGTCAGGATATAATCTGCGAGACAATTGTCGGAGGAGAACTCTCAAACAGGAAATCCATGAGTTTCCCGAACAAGGTCTTAAAGCAGAAATTCCTCTCCGATCAGGACAAGGCGGACCTGAAGTTCGGCGTTGAAAACGGCATAGACTTCATCGCCTGCTCCTTTGTCTCCTGCAAGCAGGACCTTCTCGATGTCAAGAAGTATCTCAAAGAGATAGGCTATGACGGCAAGGATAATCTGATAGCGAAGATTGAAAACCAGTCGGGCATAGACAATATCAGGGAGATCTGTGAAGAGTGCGACGGCATTATGATAGGCCGCGGTGACATGGGCGTGGAGATTCCTTTCGAGGAGCTCCCGGCAGTTCAGAAGAAACTTATCACGAACTGCCGTCTGCTCGGCAAGAGAGTCATAACCGCGACTGAGATGCTCGAGTCCATGATCCACAACACGCGGCCTACCCGCGCGGAGATCTCAGACGTCGCAAACGCAGTTTACGACGGATCAAGCGCCATAATGCTCTCGGGTGAGACAGCCTCAGGCGAACACCCCGTAGAAGCCGTCGAGACAATGGCGAAGATTGCGGAGTTTACGGAGCAGAATATAAACTACAACAAGCGCTTTGCTGAGACGGAGTTCACCATAAGAAACACGGCGGATGCCATAAGCCATGCGACAGTTGGTATGGCAATCGATATCGATGCAAAGGCTATCGCCGTCTGCACAATATCGGGCAAGACCGCTCGCATGGTGTCGCGCTTCCGTCCGACCGTCGATATTCTCGGTCTGACGACGGACAAGCGCACCTACTACCAGCTCGCGCTCTCCTGGGGTGTAATACCTACAATAGTTGATGTCTATGACTCAACGGAGGTCATGTTCTACACGGCCAAGCAGAAACTTAAAGAGGTCATGGGCCTGGGCGAAGGGGACCTCGCCGTAATTTCAGGCGGCACATCCACCATCCCGGGCAACACGAACCTCATAAAGGTTGAAACATTATAAAAAAAGACCCGCCTTAAACGGCGGGTTCTTTTATTTTGCTGATTTGCAGTAGTCCTTCAGGCAGCATTTTTCACACTGAGGGCGGCGGGCAATACAGACCGCGCGTCCGTGGAGGACCATCCTGTGACAGAAGTTGTTTGATTCGTCAGGCGGCAGAATCTTTTTGAGTTCAAGTTCCACCTTTTTCGGATCCTTCGTATCAACAAGTCCCAAAAGATTTGAAATCCTGATAAGATGCGTGTCCGCGACAACGGCGGGTTTGCCGTAGACGTCGCCGACAATCAGGTTGGCGGTCTTTCTGCCGACACCGGGCAGAGACGTCAGGTCCTCGATATTGTCGGGGACAACGCCGTCAAATCTCTCAAGTACCGCCTGCGCGGCCCCGATAATGTCCTTGGCTTTTGCGTGGTAGAAGCCGCAGGAGTGGACGAGTTCCTCCACATCTGAAAGCTTCGCGGCCGCAAAAGCCTCAGTAGTCGGGTACTTTTTAAAGAGCGCAGGCGTAATCATATTTACGCGGGCGTCCGTGCACTGTGCCGACAGCCTTGTCGCCACAAGCAGCTGGAACGGGTCGCCCGCCACAAGCGCGCACTCCGCTTCAGGATATTCTTTTTTAAGCGCCTCGACACACGCGAGTGCGCGTTCTTTTTTTGTCATATTAACTCCTTAGAATTTAGATGCAATCCAGGTTATAAGCTCCATGACGATAAAGATTATCGGGAGTTCGACAAGATAGATGAGGAAGCAGTTCTTGCCGAGCCAGGTGAGAGCCTTCGAATGAACGGGATAGGCGAAGGCGGGAACCTTGCCGTCCGAGACGGGCTTGCCGAGGAAGGCACCCATATAGAACACAAAGACGTAGGGAATCATCGGGAAGTAGTCGGCCGAATAAAAATCGGGAGACTGTATGCCCAGCGGGAACAGCCACTTCTGCTCAAAGGCCGCATCCGGCAGGCGCCAGGATAAATCGCCCCAGAGAGAAATCATACCTTCCGTGTCCCAGTATCTGAAAATCCAGAAGAGGAAGATCGTAATGAAGAGGCCTAAAATCCAGGGTGTCTTTACGACCGCCTTTTCAAAGAGGACGTAGCTTAAAATGGCTACGGTGAAGAAGTCGAGGATACCCCACCAGATTTCCGTGCCGACAAAGCCCATCTTGGGGAGCACGATGATTGATACGAAGTTTAAAGCCAGGGCGAAAACCGCCAGTTTCAGTCCGCGTTTCAAGTTGCTGTGGGATAAATTGCAGCAGATACCGCAGATAAAAATAAACATGCATGAGACATACGGCTGGACGGGCAGGAAAAATGTATACGCGTCATACCCGAACTGAATGTCGTACTGCTCATACATAAATATAAAGGCATGATAGAAGATCATGCACAGGACGCAGAAGCCCCGGAGCTCGTCCAGAAGGGCTATGCGCTTGCTTGAATCACTCATTTAATCACCATTGCCGATTATAGCAAATTCGTGTATAATAGGCAAGCAAACGGGGAGGTCCGGCACTATGTTTGACGCTGTAATTTTTGATTTTGACGGCACTGTTGCGGATACCGGCGAAGGTGTACGCAACGGGGTACGTTATGCCCTGAAACAGTTTAATATGGATGTCATAGAGTCACGCATAAACGAGTTTCTCGGCCCGCCCCTCTACCTGACTTTTGAGGACCAGTACGGCGTCACACCTGAGTTTGCGAGCACACTTGTCGACACATACCGTATCTACTATACGGAAAAAGGCGTCTATGAACTCGAACTCTACCCCGGAATGCTCGACCTGCTTGAGACACTCAAGGCAGACGGTGTCAGGGTTGCCGTGGCTTCATCCAAGCCTCAGCACTATCTGGACGTCGCCATCCCTTATCTCGGTATAGATAAGTATTTTGATGCCGTCATAGGTCCTGAGCTGAAGAATCACAACTCGGATAAGTCAAGGCTTGTCCTGAGCGCATGTGAGGCGCTCGGCGTAGAGCCTTCAAGTCGCGTCGTCATGATCGGCGACCGTTTCTATGATATTGATGGTGCAAAGAAGGCGGGTGTTGCATCAGCCGCTTTCCTCTCCGGCTACGGTTCGCGTGAGGAACTTGAAGCGCATGCCCCCGACATAATCGCCGAGGACGCAGCAGCGCTCAAAAAGGCATTGACAACAAACACCCTCTAAGTTATAATAACTTTCGCGCTTCTATAAACGGCGGGATAGCTCAGTTGGCTAGAGCACTCGGTTCATACCCGGGGTGTCGTGGGTTCAAATCCCTCTCCCGCTACCAACGGCCCGGTGGTCAAGCGGTCAAGACACCGCCCTTTCACGGCGGTAACACGAGTTCGATTCTCGTCCGGGTCACCAAAAAAGCTCTGACTTTCGTCAGAGCTTTTTCTTTTTATGAGTCTGCAGGTTTTTCCTGCGGGCTTTTTTCTTCGGAAACTGCATCGCCCGGGGGAGGTGCTATACCGCGCTTTGCCTCGAGGGTCGGAATAAGGTAGGTTCTGTACATGTGGTCGATGATTGCGACTACCGGTATTGCCAGAAGGATGCCGATGACGCCGAACATGTTGCCGCCTACGATTACGCCCATGAGTATCCAGAGGCCGGATACGCCGAACTGGTTTCCGAAGAGGTGGGGCTTGATGAGATAGCCGTCAAGAATCTGGAGCACAAGCGAGATAATGATGAAGATCAGTGCGTGGAGCGGGTGAGTCATGAGAAGAATCAGAGCTCCGATTACGGCACCGACCAGCGGTCCGAATGTGGGTACGAGGTTCGTGATTGCAATTACGAAGGATATCAGGCCGACATACTGCATGCCGAAGATAGCCATGAGTATACCGTTTAAACCGCCGATTATGATACTGTCAACGATGTTGAAGATAATGTAACGACTGAAAATCCAGTCACATCTTTTTGCAAAGTTTATGGTGCGCTGATATCTTTCAGGGGAAAATGCAGCTTTGAGCAGACGGTCCGTACCGGTTTTGAGAACCTCTTTTTCGGCGAGCAGGTAAATTGAGAGGATGAAGGCGATTACCACACGGAATACGCCCTTGCCTGCGCTTGCAGAAGCCTCGAGGATACCGCCGAGGTTGTCGCTTAAGAGATTGAATGCATTGCTTATTGCACCTTCAGATGTGTCTATGAAGTTGCGTATGTCGATTGTGGTCTTGGAGATGCCCCATTTTCCAAGAAGATTCTCCGCATGTGCGACATATTCGGGCAGGTTGGCGGAGAGGGTCTGAATGCTGTCGATAAGCTGAGGCACCAGAATCATAATCGCGAAGGTTATGAAGAGAAGCACAACGATGTAGGAGATTGTGATTGCGACTGCCTTGCGTATTTTTGGCTTCTTTACAAACTCAAAGATACTGAAGAAAAGCTTGTAGAGGGGATTTATCATGTAGGCAAACACGAAGGACAGAATCAGGGGACGGAAATAGCCTACGAATTGGGTTATGCCGTCCCAGATACCTCCGAAATGTGCCAGAAGGACATAGAGCAGGACGCCGGTGCATATGGCGACCGTCATGGGGTACCAGGGTTTTTCTTTGATTTTGTTAAACATTACTTTTTGCTTCCTTTCTCGGTGTCATCCAGGTGGCGGCGCCAGTGGAAAAGATATTGCTGCGCGATGCCGCGGGTGCCGGCCGTGCAGGGCGGTAAGCCCTGCGGGTATAGCTCAGAGAGGATTCTCTTCACCCAGACATCCTGCGGGAAGGCATCAGCCTGCCGGCAGCCGTAGAGGAGCACGCATTGTGCGACCTTCGGGCCGACGCCCTTTATTTTCAAAAGCTCCGCTTCCGCTTCTTCGAGCGGGAGCTCTTTTAATCTTTCAAGGTTTATTTCGCCGCCTGCTGTCTTTCTCGCGGCGTCAATTATATATTTGTTCCGAAAGCCCGCGCGTATGGGGGCGAGGTCCTCGGGCTCAAGTCCTGCCAGTTTCTCTGCGGTCGGGAATGAGTACAGGGTCTTATCTGTTCCGTCTGCTGTTTTTATCGTTCTGACGGGTTCGCCGAAGTTCTCGCAGAGGCGCTCTATTATGCCTTTTATGCGCGGGATATTGTTGTTCTGCGAGATGATGAAGGAGCAGAGGGTCTCCCAGGGATCCTGGTTTGTGACTCTTATACCATAATACTCCCTGTCGGCCTGTTTTAAAAACTTATCTTTATTGTATGTGCCGAGGATGGAGTCATAGTCGCGGTCAAGGTCGAAGTAGGGAACCCAGATTTCGTTGAAAGCCTTCTCGTCGCAGTCATAGAAGGTGATGTCGCATGTGCCGTCCTTGTTCCGGCTGAAACTGAGCTCGCAGTACACGGGGCCGCTCTCTGAAGAGACTACGGCGCACCAGTGACCCTCGGAAGTCTTCTCCCAGCGGAAGGACTGACCGCAGTCGAGGGTATAATCCGGGTTCAGGCAATGAATATTTTTTACTGTCAAGTTACAGTTGCCGGTTTCCAATGTAAAATTTCGGCCCAATTTTCAGGCCTCCTTTTGTGCATTTTATACTTCCAAAATTTTGGCTTAAATATGTGCATTGTGACGATTATTTTTTTTCAGGTAAAGAGTTTTTAACGGCTTGTAATAGAGAAATTTGTCAACCCCGATTTTCTCCGCAAAAACGTCAAAAAGCCCCGAAAAGCCTTATACTGCGTTATATAATTTTTTTGATTCCGCAATTTCCACCGAGTTTTGCACATTTGGGGCCCCAAAATATATTACAGTTCGTATAATTTTGGAATTCTGTCCGAAAAAAACTTGTTAAAAACCTATTGACAAGTCAGAAATGACGTAGTTGTGCCATTTTATTAAAGTACATAGTTACGTTGATTATAGACATGCGTCCGTTTTGGTTTCACGTGTGAAAGTATTTATGAAGATTGCCAAAAAATGTCAAACTTTATATTTTTCTGTTTTGGAAAAATAATTGAATATTCTTTATTTTGCGCCTTTTATGGCGTCCCAATAGGCCTTTGTGGCCTGCTCGATCTTGTTGTCTCCGTACTCGTAGTAGCGGACATCCTTGATTGCGTCAGGAAGATACTGCTGATCGAGCCAGTGGTTCGGGAAAGCGTGGGGATATTTATAGAACTGGCCTTTGACGGCCTGGTCCTCTCCGTCAAAGTGCTTGTTCTGCAGGGTGCGCGGAATGGCGCCGGAGTTGCCGCGCTCTATGTCCGCCATCGCGGTCTCGATGGCCGTGACGCCCGAATTGGATTTCGGGCTGGTGGCCACGAGGATTACCGCATCGGCGAGCGGGATTTGCGCCTCCGGCAGACCGACCTGGAGCGCTATGTCGCAGGCGGCCTTGACAATCGGGATTATCTGCGGATAGGCGAGGCCTACGTCCTCACATGCGCAGACGAGAAGGCGGCGGACCGCAGAGATAAGGTCGCCGGCTTCAAGCAGCCGTGCCAGGTAGTGTATGGCGGCATCGGGATCCGAGCCGCGCATGGATTTCTGATAAGCCGAGATTATGTCGTAGTGGTCGTCGCCGGCACGGTCGTAGCGCATGGCGCTCTTTCCCGTTATCTCGCTCGCGAGTTCAGCCGTCACCTTGCCGTCTTTCGCGGCAAGGGAGATGAGCTCGACGGTGTTTATGGCCTTGCGCACATCTCCGCCGGCGGCTCTGGAGATGTCGAGCACGACGCCGTCCTCAATATCGTAGGTGATTTTCTTCTCTTCACCTACGATCCTGAAGGCGCGCTCGACAGCTTTCGCTATCTCCTCAGGGGTGACGGATTTGAATTCAAATACGGTGCAGCGGCTGATGACCGCGTTATATACATAAAAATAAGGGTTTTCCGTGGTGGAGGCGATCATGGTTATGCTGCCGCTCTCCAGAAACTCCAGGAGGGACTGCTGCTGTTTCTTGTTGAAATACTGAATCTCGTCCAGGTAGAGCAGTATGCCGTTCGGAGCCATAAGAGTATCCACATCCGCGATGATATCGCGGATGTCGTTTATTGAGGCCGTCGTGGCATTGAGCTTGTAGAGACGCTTGTCGGTCTCTTTTGCGATTATGTTCGCAAGCGTCGTCTTGCCTATGCCCGACGGGCCGTAGAATATGAGATTGGGAATGTCGCCGGACTCGATAATTTCGCGCAGGGCCTTGCCCTTTCCGAGCAGGTGAGGCTGTCCGACTATGTCGTCAAGTGTCTGCGGACGCAGGCGGTCCGCAAGTGGTGAATTCATAGAGTTTCTCCCGTTTCTTATTTATACCATTTATATTATACGCGCGCGCGTAAGTTTGCAAGAATATTAACAAATTGTAAATTTTAGCCATACTATATATATTATTTAGTGGCTATTCGGGCGCTTTTTGACAATATATTGTGTATATGGGGCACTGAACGCGCGGCAGGGTTTGCCGCGCACCTCATTTTTTCAAAAAAATCCTTGCTTTATAATAACGCGCGTGGTAATATATTGGGGCGCGCCAAAGGGCAGACGTGTCAAAAAGCGCGTAGATATGCGATGATGCGGGATGTGGCTACCCTCAGAGGTAGGGAACTTCCGCGGAGTATGTCCGATTCTAAAACCGGGCGAAACATATGCCGTTTTGCCAACCGGGACTCTCGTTTTTTCCGGATTTTTTAATTAGTGTAGGAGGAAACGCCCGGCGGTGTGTATTTTATTGGAGGAATAAAAAATGGCAGTAAAAGAAAAAATCAGAATCAGACTCAAGGGCTATGACCACAATCTTGTAGACGCAGCAGCCGAGAAGATTGTTGAGACCGCAAAGCGCACAGGCGCCAAGGTTTCGGGTCCGGTTCCGCTTCCGACAGAGAAGGAAGTAGTAACAATTCTTCGCGCTGTACATAAGTACAAGGACAGCCGTGAGCAGTTCGAGCAGCGCACACACAAGAGACTCATCGACATACTGAGACCTTCAAACAAAACTGTTGAGGCTCTCACAGGTCTTGAGCTTCCGGCCGGTGTTGAAATAGAAATTAAACTCTGATTTCGAATTCAAGCCGGTAACCGGTCATGTTGGCGGTATGAATCGCCAACCAATAACTGAAGGAGGAATAAATCATGCAAAAAGGTCTTATCGGAAAGAAAATCGGTATGACACAGCTCTTTGACGAGAAGGGAAATGTAATCCCCGTAACAGTCATTGAAGCAGGTCCGTGTGCAGTAACACAGAAGAAGACAGTTGAAAACGACGGCTATGAAGCAGTCCAGCTCGGCTTCGGAGATGTTAAGGTACAGAGAGTCAACAAGCCCATGCAGGGCCACTTCGCAAAAGCAGACGTAGCACCGAAGAAGGTACTCAGAGAGTTCCGCCTCGAGGATTGCTCGGCAGTAAACGTCGGCGACATCCTGAAGGCTGACACATTTGAGGTAGGCGACAAGGTTGACGTTGTCGGTACTTCAAAGGGTAAGGGCACAGCAGGTGCCATCAAACGTTGGAACTTCGGTCGTCTTAAGGAAACACACGGTTCAGGTCCCGTAGTAAGACATGCCGGTTCACTCGGCGCTTGCTCAGACCCGTCCAGAGTTTTCAAGGGAAAGAAGCTCGCAGGACATCTCGGTGCAGAGAGAGTTACAATCCAGAACCTCGACATAGTCAAGGTTGACGCGGAGAACAATCTCATCGCCATCAAGGGCGCCGTTCCCGGCCCCAAGGGCGGCATCGTAGTTCTGAAGAACAGCATAAAGAAAGCGTAAGGAGGTAGAAAAGAATGCCACAGGTATCAGTACTTGACACAACCGGTAAAAAGGTTGGTACGATGAACCTCAAGGATGAGATCTTCGGTATCGTTCCGAACATGTCCGCAGTTCATCTCGTAGTAGTTAATTATCTTGCTAACCAGCGCCAGGGCACACAGTCTACCAAAACACGCGCAGAAGTTAGCGGCGGCGGCAAGAAGCCGTGGAGACAGAAGGGTACAGGCCGTGCCCGCCAGGGCTCCACACGTTCACCTCAGTGGACACACGGTGGTGTCGCTTTAGGCCCGAAGCCGAGAAAGTACGGCTTCTCAATCAACAAGAAGGTAAGACGTCTCGCAATGTTCTCTGCTCTTTCAGACAAGGTTGCAAACGATGAGTTCACAATCGTTGACAAACTTGAGCTCAAAGAGATCAAGACAGCTGAGATGGTTAAGATCCTCGCCGCTCTCGGTGAGGCAAAGAAGACACTCATCATTCTCCCCGAGACTGACGATGTCATCTACAAGAGCGCACGCAACATTGAAGGCGTTAAGGTTTCTCCCGTAAATGCCATCAACGTTTACGACCTCGTAAACTGCAACAAGGTAGTTATTGCCAAGGCTGCGGTAGAAAAGCTTGAGGAGGTATATGCATAATGAAAAAGCTTGCACAGGACATAATCCTCAAACCCATTATCACAGAGGCATCAATGGAAAACACAGCCTATAAGAAGTACACCTTCAAGGTTGCCAAGGACGCCAACAAAATTGAAATTGCTAAAGCCGTAGAGGAACTCTTCGACGTTAAAGTAGCAAAGGTAAACACATTATCAGTACGCGGCAAGCTTCGCCGTCAGGGCCGTTATGAAGGTTACACAGCTTCCTGGAAGAAGGCTATCGTAACTCTCACCGAAGACTCCAAGACAATCGAGTTCTTCGACGGCATGATGTAATCAAAGGAGGAAACTGACGTGGCAATAAGAAATATTAAGCCGGTTACAAACGGCACACGTAACATGTCCGTTACGGATTACTCCGAACTGTCAAAGGTTGCACCTGAGAGAAGCTTACTTGCTCCTCTTAACAAGAATGCAGGCCGCAACAGTTATGGTAGAATCACGGTTCGTCACCGCGGTGGCGGAAACCGTAAAAAGTATCGCATTATCGACTTCAAGAGACAGAAGTTTGACATGCCGGCAACCGTACTCACCCTTGAGTACGACCCGAACCGCTCGGCATTCATAGCCCTCATCCAGTATGAGGACGGCGAGAAGTCCTACATCCTCGCTCCCGTAGGTCTCAAGGTCGGTGACAAGGTTGAGGCCGGTGCCGGCGTAGACATCAAGCCGGGCAACGCTCTTCCGCTCGCGAACATTCCTACAGGTACATTCGTACACAACGTTGAGCTCAACCCGGGTCGCGGCGGCCAGCTCGCCCGCTCCGCAGGTAATGCTGCTCAGCTCATGGCTAAAGAGGGCGCTTACGCTCTCCTCAGACTGCCTTCAGGCGAACTTCGTAACGTTCCCATCAACTGCATGGCGACAATCGGCCAGGTAAGCAACACAGACCATGTCAACGTTAAAATCGGTAAGGCAGGTCGTACACGTCACCTCGGCATCCGCCCGACAGTCCGCGGTTCCGTTATGAACCCCAATGACCACCCTCACGGTGGTGGTGAAGGTAAATCACCCATCGGTCGTCCGGGCCCTGTTACCCCTTGGGGTAAACCGGCACTCGGTTACAAGACCCGTGATAAGAAAAAGGCTTCCAATAAGATGATCGTAAGACGTCGTAACGGAAAGTAATTGTGAAAGGAGTTATGAATAATGAGCAGAAGTCTTAAAAAAGGCCCCTACGTGCAGCCGAAGCTCCTCGCCCGCGTTGAGAAAATGAACGAGAGCGGCGAGAAGATCGTCCTCAAGACATGGAGCCGTTCTTCAACAATATTCCCGCAGTTCGTTGGTCATACTTTCGCAGTTCACGATGGACGTAAACACGTTCCCGTATACGTTACGGAAGACATGGTAGGCCATAAGCTCGGTGAGTTCGCACCGACAAGAACATTCAGAGGTCACGCCGGTTCCAAGACCGGTAAATAAGCGGAAAGGAGTGTGTATTAAATGGAAGCAACAGCTAAAGTAACTTACGTCAGAATTGCTCCCCGTAAGGTTCAGATAGTACTCGACCTTATCAGGAATCAACCCGCTGACAAGGCAATGGCTATTCTCAAGCACACACCGAAATCCGCAAGTGAGGTTCTTGAGAAATTACTTAAATCCGCAATAGCCAATGCGGAGCAGAAGGACATGGACGTCAGCAAGCTCTATGTTGCAGCTTGTTCCGTAGACCAGGGTCCGACCTTAAAGCGTATCAGACCTATGTCAAAGGGTCGTGCGTACAGAATCAATAAGAAAACATCGCACATCAACATCACGCTTAAGGAAGCAGAATAAGAGGAGGAGGTAAAACATGGGACAGAAAGTTAATCCTACCGGACTTCGTGTCGGTGTAATTAAGGACTGGGAGTCTCGCTGGTATGCTGACAAGAGCAAATTCGCGGACACTCTTCATGAGGACTATGAAATAAGAGAATACCTTCTCAAGACACTTGCTTCCGCAGGCGTTCCCAAGGTTGAGATCGAGCGTGACGCAAAGCGCGTACGCATCAACATCCACTGCGCAAAGCCGGGTGTTGTAATAGGTAAGGGCGGTGCCGCCATTGAGGAGCTTCGCGCTGACTGCGCAAAGAGACTCGGCAAGGACATCTCAGAAGTTTCTCTCAACATCGTTGAGATCAAGCAGCCCGACCTCGACGCTCAGCTCGTAGCAGAAGGTATTGCAGCTCAGCTTGAGAAGCGTGTATCTTATCGTCGCGCACTCAAACTCGCAATCGGCAGAACAATGAGACTCGGTGCAAAGGGTATCAAAGCTCAGGTTTCCGGTCGTCTCGGCGGTGCTGAAATCGCGCGTTCAGAGAGCTATCACGAGGGTACAATCCCGCTTCAGACAATCCGTGCCGACATCGACTACGGATTTGCAGAGGCTGACACAACTTACGGCCGTATCGGCGTAAAAGTATGGATCTACAAAGGTGAAGTACTTCACGATACACGCAATAAGGAAAAGAACACTAAGAGGGAAGGGGGAGCCAAGTAATGTTAATGCCTAAGAGAGTTAAGTACAGGAGGCAGCAGAGAGGCCGTCTTACAGGTAAGGCAACTCGCGGCAACACCGTAACTTACGGCGAATACGGACTTGTGGCTTTAGAGCCGGCCTGGATCACAGCGAACCAGATAGAAGCAGCCCGTATCGCGATGACAAGATACATTAAGCGTGGCGGTCAGGTCTGGATCAAGATCTTCCCGGACAAGCCGATCACGGAAAAACCCGCTGAGACCCGAATGGGTTCAGGTAAAGGTTCTCCTGAGTACTGGGTAGCAGTAGTAAAGCCCGGCAGAGTCATGTTTGAGATCGCCGGCGTTGACGAGGAACTCGCCCGTGAGGCTATGCGTCTTGCGTCAAACAAGCTCCCCATCAAGTGCAAATTTGTAAAGAAAGAGGAGGCGAACAGTAATGAAAGCAACTGAACTTAAGAAACTGTCCGCCGCTGAGCTTGATGCCAAGCTCCTTGAGCTTAAAGACGAACTTTTCAAGCTTCGTTTCCAGCAGGCTATAAATCAGCTCGACAACCCCATGCGCATTAAGGCCGTCAAGAAAGACATCGCCCGTATCAAGACGATTCAGCGCGATGTAGAACTCCACGGCGAGAATGCTTAAGCGGTAGGAGGGAATAAGCTATGGAAAGAAATTTAAGAAAGACTCAGGTCGGCATCGTATCATCAGATAAGATGGACAAGACCGTAGTTGTTACGGTTAAGGAGAGGGTCAGACATCCTCTTTACAAGAAGATCATAAATCGTACGGTAAAAATCAAAGCACACGATGAAAAGAACGAGTGCCAGGTAGGCGATAAGGTCCTCATCATGGAGACCCGCCCCATCTCTAAGGATAAGCATTGGCGCGTAGTTGAAATCATCGAAAAGGCTAAGTAATTAAGGAGGGAACCACTGTGGTACAGCAACAGAGTTACCTCAAGGTTGCCGACAACTCAGGCGCGAAAGAGATTATGTGCATTCGTGTGCTTGGAGGTACAGGCAGGAGGTACGCCAATATCGGCGACGTCATCGTAGCATCTGTCAAGAAGGCTACACCGGGCGGCGGCGTTAAAAAAGGCGAAGTAGTAAAAGCAGTAGTGGTAAGAACAAAGAAGGGCGTTCGCCGCGATGACGGTACTTATGTACGTTTCGACGAGAACGCAGCAGTTCTTATCAAGGAAGATAAAACCCCTAGAGGAACCCGTATTTTCGGCCCCGTAGCTCGTGAGCTTCGTGAAAAGGAATTCACAAAGATCCTGAGCCTCGCTCCGGAAGTAATTTAAGGGAGGTGCAAGAGATAATGAATAATAAGGTTCACGTAAAAACAGGTGATGAAGTTATCGTTATCAACGGCAAGTACCGCGGCCAGAAGGGCAAGGTACTCGAGGTTGCACCTTCAGAGGGTAAAATCATCGTTGAGGGTATCAACATCATCACAAAGCACGTAAAGCCCCGTAAGATGGGTGAGGCCGGCGGTCTCATCAAGGCTGAAAGTGCTCTCTATGCTGACAAGGTTCAGCTCATATGCCCGAAGTGCGGCAAGGCCACACGTGTAGGTCATGCAGTCGACAAAAACGGTAAAAAAGTACGCGTTTGCAAGAAGTGCAACGCTCAGTTTGAATAAGGAGGGGAGCAATACTTATGGCAAGACTTAAAGATATGTATACCAAAGAAGTGGCTCCCGCTCTCATGAAGAAATTCGGCTACAAGAGCGTAATGCAGGTACCGAAGCTCGATAAGATTGTTATCAACGTAGGTTGCGGCGAAGCGAAGGACAACGCCAAGGTAGTTGATGCCATCATCAGCGACCTCTCCACGATCACAGGCCAGAAGCCCGTTATCTGTAAGGCAAAGAAGTCAGTCGCGAACTTCAAACTTCGTGAAGGCATGGTTATCGGCGTAAAGGTAACACTTCGCGGTGAACGCATGTATGAATTCCTCGACAGATTCTTCAATCTCGCACTTCCGAGAGTAAGAGACTTCAGAGGTATCAATCCCGACTCATTTGACGGTCGCGGAAACTATTCAATGGGCGTTAAAGAGCAGCTCATCTTCCCTGAGATAGAGTACGACAAGATCGACGCTATCCGCGGTATGGATATCTGCTTCGTAACGACAGCGAACACAGATGAAGAAGCGAGAGAGCTCCTCACATTGATGGGCGCTCCGTTCGCAAGATAAGGAGGTAAGACACGTGGCTAAGACATCACTTAAGGTAAAGCAGGCTCGTCCGGCTAAGTATTCCACAAGAGAGTACAACCGTTGCAAAATCTGCGGCAGGCCGCATGCCTACCTCAGAAAGTACGGCGTATGCCGTATCTGTTTCAGAGAGCTCGCTCACAAGGGTCAGATCCCCGGCGTGAAGAAAGCAAGCTGGTAATTTGAGCAATAGGAAAGAGAGGGAAAAAGCTAATGCAGATCACAGATTCAGTAGCTGATATGCTTACAAGAATCAGAAACGCTAACTCAGCTAAGCATGACACAGTCAAAATTCCCGCATCCAACATGAAGAAAGCTATTGCTCAGATTCTTGTTGATGAGGGCTACATCAAAAGCTTCTCCGTTGAAGAAGACGGAAAGCAGGGTATGATTGAGATCGTACTCAAGTATGGTGAAAACAAATCCCCGGTTATTACCGGTCTCAAGAGAGTTTCAAAACCCGGTCTCCGCATCTACACAGACTGCGAGAACATGCCTTCAGTAATGAAGGGTCTCGGTATCGCGATTCTCTCCACATCCAAAGGTATTATGACCGATAAAGAAGCACGCAAAGCCCATGTCGGCGGCGAGGTGCTCGCATTTATCTGGTAAGGAGGAAACAGTAATATGTCACGTATAGGCAGAATGCCAATCGCAATTCCGGCCGGCGTAGAAGTCAAGCTCGACGGCAACACTGTTTCTGTAAAAGGCCCCAAGGGTGAACTTACCAGAACAGTGCATCAGAACATGAAGGTAGAGGTAAACGGAGCAGAAGTTACCGTTACCCGCCCGAATGACGACAAAGAGAACCGTTCACTTCACGGCCTTACGAGAACACTCATCGCAAACATGATCAAGGGTGTTACGGATGGTTTCTCAAAGGAACTCGAAGTAAACGGCGTCGGTTACCGCGCATCAGTGGAAGGTAACAAACTCGTATTGAACGTAGGTTATTCACATCCTGTTGAGATGCCTCTTCCCGACGGTATCAAGGCTGAAGTTAATGATAAGAAGATCACTATCTCCGGCATTGACAACCAGAAGGTCGGACAGTTCGCAGCAGAAGTTCGTGAACAGCGTCCTCCCGAGCCGTACAAGGGCAAGGGCATCAAGTATATGGACGAACACATTCGCCGTAAAGAAGGCAAAGCCGGTAAAGGCGCATAATAAGGGAAGGAGTGTAAAAGAATTATGGTTAATAAGGCAGATACCAATAAAGCTCGTCTTAAGCGTCATAAGAGAGTACGCGGAAAAATTTCCGGTACAGCTTCACGCCCGCGTCTTTGCGTTTACCGCTCACTCGACAACATCTATGCTCAGGTTATAGATGATGAGGCCGGTGTTACACTTTGCAGCGCTTCCACAAACGAGAAGAGCTTCAAGAAGTACGGCGGAAACAAGGACGCAGCAAGGGAACTCGGTAAGATCCTTGCTGAGCGTGCACTTAAGAAAAACATCGAAGAAGTTGTTTTTGATCGTGGCGGTTATGTTTATCATGGTCGCGTGGCTGAACTTGCTGAAGGCGCTCGTGAGGGCGGACTCAAGTTCTGATTAATGGTAAGGAGGAAAAACTTTTGGCTAGTAAAATAGATGCTTCTAATTTAGAGTTACAAGAGAGAGTCATTACCATTAACCGTGTATCAAAGACAGTTAAAGGTGGACGTATCTACAAGTTCGCAGCCCTCGTAGTTGTCGGTGACGGCAACGGTACAGTAGGCTTCGGTATCGGTAAGTCCGGCGAAGTTCCGGATGCCATCCGCAAGGGTATCGAGGATGCGAAGAAGAACCTCATGAAGGTTTCTCTCAAGGGAACAACAATTCCCCACGAGATTATCGGTAAGTACGGCGCAGGCGTTGTACTTTTAAAGCCCGCGGCACCCGGTACAGGCGTTATCGCCGGCGGTCCCGTACGTGCGGTTGTTGAGACCGTAGGTATCAAGGACATCCGTTCCAAGGCCCTTCGTTCAAACAATCCCTGCAATGTAGTCCGTGCTACACTTGACGGACTTTCAAAGCTCCGCAATGTTGACGAAGTTGCCGCTATCCGCGGAAAGTCAGAAAAAGAGATTTTAGGTTAAGGAGGGCGGTTCAAAATGGCTAAAGCTTCAGTTGAAACTGTTGAGATAAAGCTCACAAAGAGCCTTATAGGCAGCAAGAAAGACCAGATTGCTACCGCAAAGTCACTCGGCCTTCGCAAGATCGGTGACACAACCACCCAGCCTGATAATCCTCAGACTCAGGGTAAGATCAAGAAGATCTCACACCTTATCACAGTCACAAAGGCTTAAAGAAAGGTAGGACAAAAACATGAAATTACATGAACTCACACCTGCCGCCGGTTCCAAAAAGGACGTTAAGCGCGTAGGCAGAGGCCCTGCTTCTGGCCAAGGTAAGACTGCCGGTAAGGGTCATAAGGGTCAGCTCGCAAGAGCAGGTAAGGGTATGCGCGCCGGATTTGAAGGCGGTCAGATGCCCCTCCAGAGAAGACTCCCGAAGAGAGGCTTCAACAACATATTTGCCAAGGAGATCGTAACCGTTAACGTTTCCGACCTTGAGAAATGTTTCAAAGACGGCGACACGGTAGACGCAGCAGCGCTTATCGCCGCAGGTCTTATCAAGAAGGAAAAGGACGGTGTAAAGGTTCTCGGCAACGGTGAGCTCAAGAAGAAGCTCACAGTAAAGGTCAACGCTTATTCAGAGGCTGCAAAGACAAAGATAGAAGCAGCCGGCGGAAAGGCAGAGGTGGTTTAAAATGCTGCAGACTCTTGCTAATGCTTTTAAAGTACCTGACCTTCGCAAGAAGATGCTTTACACAGCACTCATTCTGCTTCTTTTCAGACTGGGAGCTGCTATTCCGGTTCCGTTTACGGCAGCTGCGGGCGGTATCATTCAGGATGCCAACGGTTCAAACTTCATGAACTACCTCAGCATGATGACCGGTGACGCGTTCAACTACGGTACACTGTTCGCCATGTCGATCACACCGTACATCAACTCGTCAATTATCATTCAGCTTCTTACAGTTGCCATCCCGGCACTTGAGAACCTCGCCAAGGAAGGCGAAGAGGGAAAGAAAAAGATCTCGTTCATCACGAGAATCGGCGCTGTTATCATCGCCATCATGCAGTCCGCTGCATATTTCTTCTTCCTTCGCTCCGGCGGATTCATTGCCACTGCTGCTGACGGCACACCCTTCACGGGTTTCTCCGCCACGCTTCAGGCTCTGGTAATCATCTTTGTTCTCTCAGCCGGCGCATGCCTGCTCATGTGGATGGGTGAATCCATCAACAGAAACGGCATAGGCAACGGTATTTCAATGATACTTTTCGCAGGTATCGTATCTCGTATTCCGACAACAATCACTTACATCATCGGATACTTCTCATACGGCGGACTCTACTATCTCTTTGCTCCGATAGCCCTCATCATCATGATAGGCCTCGTAGTATTTATAGTATGGGTTGACGGTTCTGAGAGAAAGCTCCCTGTCGCTTATGCGAAGAGAGTTGTCGGACGTAAGATGTATGGCGGCCAGAACACTCACATGCCGATCAAGGTCAACATGTCCGGTGTTATGCCCATCATCTTCGCGAGCTCAATCCTTTCACTTCCCCCGACGCTCCAGATGTTCTTCGGAAACAGGATCACAAAGGGAAGCGGTCTGGATAATTTCTTTAACCTGTTCAACACAACAAACTGGTTCTACGGACTCGTTTACTTCATCTTTATCATCTTGTTCGCCTATTTCTATGCGACGATTCAGTACAATCCCATAGAGATGGCCAACAACCTGAGAAAGAACAGCGGTTCGATTCCGGGTATCAGACCGGGTAAACCTACTTCGGATTACATCGCAAAGGTACTTTCAAGAATCACATTGCTCGGCGCCCTTCTCATAAGCGTTGTTGCAATTTTACCAATCGTTTTCTCACAGATTACGGCACTTTGCTGTCCGTCTCCGATGAACCTTTCACTCGGCGGAACATCCGTAATCATCTTGGTCGGTGTTGCTCTTGAAACCGTTCGTCAGCTTGAATCTCAGATGATGATGCGTCATTATAAGGGATTCCTTGACTAAGGAAAGGACTTTGTTATGAAGATAATCTTTCTCGGCGCCCCCGGCGCAGGCAAAGGAACACAGGCGGAAATTGTCGCTGAAAAGTATGCAATTCCCACAATATCTACAGGTAACATCATTCGTGAAGCGCTGAAAAACGGCACAGAGATGGGCCTTAAAGCAAAGGCTTTCATCGAGGCCGGTCAGCTTGTTCCGGATGAGGTTGTAATAGGCATAATAAAGGAACGTCTTGCAAAGGGTGACTGTGACAACGGTTTCATCCTTGACGGTTTCCCGAGAACAATCCCTCAGGCCGAGGCTCTCGATGCCATGGGAATCATCATCGACAGGGTTGTCGATATAGAGGTTCCCGATGAGGCTATCGCAGAGCGTATGACAGGTCGCAGAGTGTGCCCTGATTGCGGCGCATCCTACCACATTGTCAACAAGAAGCCTGAGAAGGAAGGCATCTGCGACAGCTGCGGAGCTGCCCTTGTACAGCGCAAGGACGATGCTCCCGAGACGGTTGCAGACAGACTTAAGGTTTACCACGATCAGACAGAGCCCCTCAAGGGTTACTATGAGAAGACAGGTAAGCTTAAGGTTGTAGAAGGTCTTGGCAGCGTAGCCGACATCACGGCACGCGTGCTCAAGGCACTCGAGGATTAATACATGATAGTGCTCAAGACATCGAAGGAACTGGAACTCATGCGTATAGCATGCAGAATTTCAGCCGAAGCACTTCAGGTTGCCGGGGAGGCAGTCAAACCGGGTATCTCCACATGGGAGATCGATAAGATTGCCCACGACTACATCATCAGCCAGGGAGCAGAACCCAACTTCCTCGGACTGTACGGGTTCCCCGGTACCGCATGTATTTCCATAAACGACGAGGTTATTCATGGAATACCCAGCAAATCCCGAATCCTCAAAGAAGGGGATATCGTCTCCATTGATCTCGGCGCAAAGATCCATGGATTCAACGGGGACAACGCGGCCACATTTGCCGTAGGCACTATAAGTGACGAGGCACGGCGTTTGCTTGATACCACGAGGGAATCTCTCACCGAGGGTATTAAGGCGGCTGTCGCCGGTGGCAGGGTCGGTGATATCGGCCATGCGGTACAGACGTACTGCGAAAGCCGCGGATACGGTGTCGTTCGCGAATACGAAGGACACGGTGTCGGCACCAAACTCCATGAAGAGCCCGGAGTACCAAATTTCGGTACGGCCGGCAGAGGCATAAGGCTGCTGCCCGGAATGACAATTGCAATAGAGCCCATGATAAACGCGGGCACTCACAGAGTAAAGCAGATGTCAGACGGATGGACAGTCAAAACGGCGGACGGTGCACTATCCGCCCACTTCGAAAACACAATAGCCATCACCGACAATGGTCCGGTGATTCTGACGAAAGTGTAAAAAGGAGGAATATTTATGTCAAAGCAGGACATGATCGAAATAGAAGGTACCGTTATTGAAGCATTACCGAACGCAATGTTCCAGGTTGAGCTTGAAAACGGTCACCGGATTCTGGCCCATATCTCCGGTAAACTTCGGATGAACTACATCCGTATTCTTCCGGGAGATAAGGTTACAGTAGAGATGTCGCCTTACGACCTCACAAGAGGCCGTATCACATGGCGATCCAAGTAATAAGTAATGAAACTTTAGGAGGTAAAACAAATGAAAGTCAGACCTTCTGTAAAGAAAATGTGCGATAAGTGCAAGATAATCAAGCGTAACGGTAAAGTTATGGTTATCTGCGAAAATCCCAAGCACAAACAGCGTCAGGGCTGAGTTTAGCCCCGAAACATTAAAATGGAGGTACAAAAATGGCTCGTATTTCAGGTGTAGATTTACCGAGAGATAAGAGAATTGAAGTTGCCCTCACCTACATTTACGGTATCGGTCAGAAGACAGCAAAAGATATCATTGCTGCCACAGGCGTTAATCCTGACGTTCGCGTTAAGGACTTGACTGAAGACGACGTAGCTAAGCTTCGTGAGTATATTGACCACAATCTTAAAGTAGAAGGTGACCTCAGAAGAGAGACAGCTCTTGAAATCAAGAGACTCGTTGAAATCGGTTGCTATCGCGGCGTACGTCACAGAAAAGGACTTCCCGTCAGGGGTCAGCGTTCCAAGACAAACGCCCGTACACGCAAGGGTCCGAAGAGAACCGTTGCAAACAAGAAGAAGTAATTAGGGAGGGGTACAATTGGCTACAAAAGGTACAAAGAAAACCACAGCCACACGTAGACGCCGTGACCGCAAGAATATTGACCGCGGTGCGGCACATATCCAATCCACTTTCAACAATACAATCGTTACCATTACCGATACACAGGGTAATGCAGTCTCATGGGCATCAGCCGGTGAGATGGGCTTCAGAGGATCCAAGAAGTCCACTCCCTTCGCAGCTCAGACTGCTGCAGAAGTTGCTGCAAAAGCCGCTGTTGATCACGGTATGAAAACTGTTGAAGTATATGTTAAAGGCCCCGGTGCCGGTCGTGAAGCTGCCATCCGTGCGCTTCAGACAGCAGGTCTTGAAGTAACATCCATCAAGGACGTTACTCCGATCCCGCACAACGGCTGCCGTCCGCCGAAGAGAAGACGTGTATAATTAGGAGGAAAATGTAAATGTCAAGATACACAGGTGCAGTTTGTAAACAGTGCCGCCGTGAGGGCAAGAAGCTTTTCCTCAAAGGCGACAGATGCTATACAGGCAAATGCGCATTAGAGCGTCGCTCATACGCTCCCGGCCAGCATGGCCAGGGCAGAAAGAAGACTTCCGAATACGGTACTCAGCTTCGCACAAAGCAGCAGGCAAGGAGATACTACGGTGTTCAGGAAAGCCAGTTCCACAACTACTTCCTCATGGCTGAAAAGATGGAAGGCATGACAGGTGAGAACTTACTTAAACTCTGCGAAAGCCGTCTCGACAACGTGGTTTATCTGCTCGGTTGGGCAAATTCCCGTCAGCAGGCTCGTCAGCTTGTAACACACGGCCACTTCAAAGTCAACGGCAGGAAGTGCGACATTCCGTCATATCTTCTTAAAGCAGGTGACACAATTTCAATCAAGGAGAAGAGTGTTGATACTAACGGTTTCAAGGTAATTCTCGAAACCAATGGTTCAAGAACCGTACCGACGTGGCTCTCGAAGGACAACACCACAGCGAAAGTTGTCAATCTTCCCGATCGTGAGCAGATTGCAGCTCCGGTTGAAGAGCACTACATCGTTGAGTTCTACTCCAAATAATGCCGCATAATTAAAACTTAATATTGCGACATCAAAGTTATCTTAAGGAGGGTTTTTGAATGATTAGTATCGAAAAGCCGAATGTTGAGTGCATCGACACAGGCGACACTTATGGCAAATTCACTCTGGAACCGCTTGAGAGAGGCTTCGGCACAACGGTTGGTAACAGCCTTCGCCGCGTTCTCCTTTCTTCTCTTCCGGGATATGCCATAACATCCGTAAAGATTGATGGCGTTCTTCACGAGTTCACAACCATCCCCGGCGTCAAAGAAGACGTAACAGAGATAGTTCTGAACTTAAAGAGCGTAATCCTCAAGATAAATGGCGATGGCCCCAAGACAATGTACATTGAAGCTTCAGGCGAGGGCGAGGTCACAGCGGGTGACATAAAGGGCGATTCAGACATCGAAATCCTGAATCCCGAACTTCACATCGCAAGCCTCGACAAGAGCGCCAAGCTTTCCATGGAACTCACTGCCGATGTGGGCAGAGGTTATATCTCAGCTGAGCGCAACAAGGCAGAGATGAACCCGCCTATCGGCGTAATAGCTATCGACTCAATTTATACACCTGTATTGAAGGTCAACTATACCGTTGAGAATACTCGTGTAGGTCAGCGTATCGACTTTGATAAGCTTACACTTGAAGTATGGACCAACGGCACAATCTCCGCCAAGGAGGCTGTATCGCTCGGTGCCAAGATCCTCAACGATCACCTCAAGTTGTTCATCGACTTGTCAGAAAATGAATTCATGACAGACGTTCTCGTTGAGAAAGACGATAACTCAAGAGAAAAGGTCTTAGAGATGACCATTGAAGAACTTGATTTGTCTGTTCGTTCATTCAACTGTCTGAAGAGAGCAGGCATAAACACGGTAGAGGACCTTACAAACAGATCCGAAGACGACATGATGAAGGTTCGCAACCTCGGCAAGAAGTCTCTTGACGAAGTAATCGCGAAACTTGATTCACTCGGTTTCACACTTCGGAAAGAAATAGAAGATTAAGGGAAGGAGTGTTTTAAATGCCAGGAACAAGAAAACTCGGCAGAGCGAGCGACCATCGCAAGGCTATGCTTCGCGGTATGGTTACATATCTGCTCGAAACCGGCAAACTTGAAACCACCGTTACCCGTGCTAAAGAAGTACGCTCCATGACAGAGAAGATGATTACTCTCTCCAAGGACGCTACTCTTGCAAATAAGAGACAGGTTCTCGCTTATGTCACAAAAGAGGACGTAGCGAAGAAGCTTTTTGATGAAATCGGTCCGAAATATGCGGACAAGAACGGTGGATACTGCCGTATTATCAAGACAGGCCCGCGTCGCGGCGATGCAGCTGAGATGTGCATAATTGAGCTCGTCTGATCAATACGCATAAAAAGATACAAAGAAACCCTGAGAGGGACGCCTCTCAGGGTTCTTTTGTATCGCTTTATTTTACGAATATTGTCTTTTTATATCTTATATAGTATAATATTTCAGTAAATTAAACAGTGACCATATGGTTTCGAGCATTTAATCCTAAACAGATATGCACGGATTATCTGCCCGGGCTTTCGGGGAAACCCGGGAACCTCCCGTTATTTGGAAAGGAATCATGCGGAGATTGTATATTCTCGGTGAATCCATGTCCATATGGGTTTGCCGTTTTTTTACAAATATTTTTTAAGGAGATGTTCACTATGAACACGAGAAAACTTGTTGCTCTTCTTATGGCTCTCGTCATGGCTATCGGCCTTGCAGCATGCGCAAAAACTCCTGCAGCTCCGGCTACTGACGATACAACCAAGGATGCAGAGCCCGCAGTTACACTCGGTCTTGACATTCTTAAAGAAGAAGACGACGCCATGATTAACAACTATACTGTTATAGCTGTTAACGACAAGGCAGACTGGAAAGATGCTGACGGAAACGCTGTTGCCGATGTTAAGATCAACACAGCAGGCGCTGACGCTTTCATCAACTGGCTCCTTTCTGACGGTCTTGCACTCTGCGCCGAGTATGGTAAAGACACATACGGCGTAGCTCTCTTCACACTTAAGGACGACGCTCCGAAGGCTACAGGCAAGATTGAGAAGGCTACAGATGAGACAAAGACAATCCGTCTTTCAACAACTACATCTGTTAACGATTCAGGCCTCCTCGGCGCTATCCTTCCCGTATTTGAGAAGGAATACGGCTACAAGGTAGAGGTATTCTCAGCAGGTACAGGTAAGGCTATTGCCAATGCCCAGATGGGTAATGCTGACGTTATCCTCGTTCATGCCAAGTCCTCTGAGGAAGAGTTCGTTTCCGCAGGCTATGCAAGAACAGTTGAAGGTTTCTCAGCCGAGAGACTTACATTCATGTACAACTACTTCGTACTTGTCGGCCCGAAGGATGACCCGATCGGTGTAAAGAGCGCTGCTGACGTTAAGGCTGCTTTCGCTCTCATCGCTGAGAAGGGTGCTGCCGGCGAAGCTAAGTTCATCTCCCGTGGTGACGCTTCCGGTACACATAAGGCTGAGATCAAGCTCTGGCCTGAGGATCTCGGTATCACAACTGAGGCTGATTCCTTCAAGGATTACACAAGCTGGTACATTTCAGCTAACGCCGGCATGGGTGCCTGCATAAAGATGGCTGACGAGATGGGCGCTTACATTCTTACGGATAAGGCTACATATCTCACAGCTGCAGGCAACTACGCTGACTTCCTTGCGGATCTTGACAAAGCTGCATAAGGATTTTTAATGCATAACATTTTTGTAAAAGCCATAGAGCTTATCGCGTCACATGACCCTGAGCTCATAAGTATTGTTCAGATAACACTTAAAATGTGCTTTTCAAGCTCCCTTGCGGCACTCCTTTTAGGAGTGCCCTTCGGGGCTTTTTTGGCTTTGTCGCGCTTTCCCGGAAGAAGGGCGATTATAGTCTTAAACAGAACTTTGATGAGTATGCCGCCGGTTGTCTGCGGTCTCATCTGTTACATACTTTTCTCCGGAGTCGGGTCACTCAGGGCCCTCGAACTTCTTTACACCGTGACCGGCATGGTAATAGCCCAGGTAATACTTATAACACCCATTGTCGCCGCGAATACGGAGACATTTCTGTCCGGCATTGTGCCGGACCTTCGTGAGACCACGAAAGGTCTGGGTCTTGGATTCTCCAAGACACTCGGTCTCACGATTCTTGAAAGCAAATATCAGATTGTGTCGACCTACCTCGTGGGCTTTGCCCGCTCGATAGCGGAGGTCGGCGCCGTATCAATGGTCGGCGGTGCAATCGTCTACAAGACGAATGTCATGACGACCGCAATCATGAACTATACAAGCAGGGGCAATTTCTCAAAAGCCATGGCAATCGGAATAATTCTCATGACGATGTCCCTGATTGTAAACATAATCGTTCATTTACTCTCCGAAAGGGTGGTGGATGACCGATGAAAATAAATAATCTGAAGAAAACGTACGACAGGAAGGTCGTACTCGATATAGATGAACTTGAGTTTGAAGAGGGAAAGATTTACGCAATAGTCGGCGCGAACGGCAGCGGCAAGTCTACACTTATCCGGGCTATGGCCGGCACGATTACGACCGACGACAGACACAGGGTCAGCTTCGGCGGCAAAACACATGCCTATATGCCGCAGCGAAACCATGCGTTTAAGATGTCGACGGAGAAAAACGTGCTGCTCGGCTCCAAAAAGGACGATGCCGCGAAAGAGCGTGCCGCCTCTCTCATGAAAGAACTGAAAATAGACGGCCTTGCAAAGGCCGGTGCACATAAACTGTCAGGCGGTGAAACCGCGAAGATGGCCCTCTGCCGCACCGTTTTAAGCGACGCGCAGGTACTGCTTCTCGATGAACCGACGGCCGCCATGGATATTGAGTCCACTCTGGCGGCTGAGGAGATTATCCGCCGCGTGAACAGGGAAAGCGGCGCTACAATAATCATGATCACGCATTCTCTGAGTCAGGCGCGCCGCCTGTCCGACATGCTTGTCTTCATGAAGGACGGCAAAGTCATTGAAACGGGCGAAACAAAAAAGGTGTTGAATGCACCCGAGGAAGCGGAGACAAAGGAATTCCTGGAATTCTTCGGATCGGATAAATAGTTTTCAGTGGTGGTTTTATGGAAAACAGGGATATCGAATATTTTGACAGGCTGTGGAAGGAGTCAAATCCCAAGGACGGCATGAAGCATACCAGGGAAACCTGGGACAGACTGGCTGAGGGCTGGAAAAAAGACCCTCCCGAGATTCAGTATGCGAAGGACCGTCAGTGCAGGGATATGACGCAGTTTTTTGTCGACAAGGGTGTGATAACACCGGAGTCATCCGTGATTGACATTGGCTGCGGCTCAGGCAATTACGCAATATGTTTTGCGGAACATGCCAAGCATGTAACCTGCAGCGATATCTCTCCCAAAATGCTTGATTACTGCAGGGAATATGCCGAGGAGCGGGGTCTCTCAAATCTTGATTATGTCGCCTGTGACTTCCTGGACTTCGACATTGACGCCGCAGGATGGAAAAGGAACTTTGATCTCGTCTTTACTTCCCTGACCCCTGCGATGGACGGTCTGGAGTCGGTTGAAAAAGTAAATGCGATGAGCAGGAACTGGTGTTTCAACAACAGCTTTGTTTACAGGAAAGACAACCTCAGAAATGCCGTAATGGAAAACGTATACGGCAGACCCGTCACAAACCGCTGGGGTAACAGCTCAACTTACTGTCTTTTCAATATTCTCTGGCAGATGGGCTTAAAGCCGCAGATTCAGTATTATAAAGAGATAATTGAATACGAGACGGAACTTTGCGAAGAAATGGCAAAAGGTGTCACAATTAACGTTATACGCGACCATGCTCCGAGTGACGAAGAAATAAAGCGTACGCTGGACTACCTTGAAAAGAACATGTCGAAAGACGGCAAGGTGAAGAAAGTTACGGAGTCACTCTTTGCCTGGACACTTTGGAACGTAAACGGAGAATAGGAGAACTTTATGAAAAACATTCTCAGAAGAACAATTGCCCTGTTGCTCGCTTTGGTTATTGTTTTGTCCTTTGCCGCCTGCACAAAGGCACCGGCAGAGACAGATGAGCCGAAAGAGGCGACAATAACCGTTACCGATATGGCCGGAAATGAAGTCGCAATTCCGGCGGACACAAAAAGCAACACCGTTGCGACCACATACGGCGTTGTAACACCGTTTTTCGTAACGCTTAAAATGTCTGACCGCGTTCTTGCGACAACACTGAAGAACAAGGGATTCCTCCGCAAGGTGGACGAGACAATAATAAACACCGGCGATGTAGGTAACATCTCACTCGATGCCGAAAAGCTTGCCGGATACGCCCCTTCCATACTGCTCTGCAGAAAGACGGAATCTGAAAAGATCGCTATCGGCAAAAAACTCGGAATACCCACTCTTTCCGTTTATATTGAAACGGCCGATCAGGTAATTGAAGCCTACAGGCTTTTAGGCCAGGCCTTCGGATGTGAGGAGCGCGCTGATGAGCTTATAGGCTACATCGAAAATGAGCTCAAGGAAATAGACACACTGGCAGCGGGCATACCTGATGACGCAAGAGTGACCGCAATCTGCATGGGCTCCAAACTCGGACAGGTCGCAGGCGATAACATGCTCCAGACCATGATGATAGAGCGCGCCGGCGGTATCTGTGAGGTCACTGAAGTGGCTGACGATATGATGTGGGTTGATGTAGGTGTCGAGAATATATTCTCAAAGAACCCCGATTTTATCTTTGCCTCAAGTTCCAATCCTCTGGACTACAAAATCGAGGATCTCTACAATGAGGCAGCCTGGTCGGGAATGAAGGCTGTTCAGAACAAGCAGATGTACTTTATCCCTGCCAAGATGGATTCCTGGGATATGCCCGGACCTGCATTTGTCCTCGGTATTTACTATATGATGCACTGCATGTATCCGGATGTCTGCACATCCGAAAAACTGCAGGAGGAGATTGATAATTTCTACGATTTCTTCTACGGAAAGACATTTGCCGGCGATGAAATCGGTTACAGTGCGGGAGACTGATTATGAGAAATCTGAAAAGAGCGGCTGCGCTGTTCCTTGTCCTTGTCATTTGCTTTTCATTCGGAGCATGCGGTAAGCAGGGAACTGTCCAGCCGGACAAGCCGAAGGCAGACACGATTGTCATAACCGATATGATGGGCCGCGAGGTTGAGGTTCCTGCCGACACGAAGAACACGACCGTCGCTTCCACCTACGGTGTCGTAACACCGTTTTTGTCGACACTTCAGATACCTGACAGAGTGCTGGCGGCAAACTTCAAGAACAAGCAGTTCTTCCGCCTCTGTGAGGACCCGATTATCAACACGGGCAATATAGGCACAACAGTAAACCTTGACTCGGAAGCCCTGGCGGCGACAAATCCGGATGTCTACATCTGTAAAATTTCCGACCAGGAGAAGATAGACATTGCCACCCGACTTGGAATACCGGCGGTCACGCTTTCCGCGGAGGTACCCGAGGAAGTTCTTCAGGCATATGAGATGCTCGGTAAACTTCTCGGATGCGAGGAGCGTGCACAGGCGATAATTGATTATCTCAAGGGTGAACTTGCCGATATTGACGACCTTGCCGCAAAGATTCCCGAGGAAGATAAGGTGACGGCCATATGTATGGGCTCCCTTCTCTCGAGGGTCGCGGGCGAGGACATGCTCCAGACCATGATGATTGAACGCGTGGGCGGAAAATCCGTTGTAAAGGGCATAGTCGGTGAAGAGGAGCGCTACTGGGCCGACTGCGGCGTGGAGAAGGTATTTGAACTCGACCCCGACTACATCTTCGTCACAAGTTCTGCCGTGCTGGACTACAGCATGGATGATTTCTATACCGACTCTTCATGGAGCGGCATGACCGCCGTGAAGAACAGGGATGTTTATCAGATTCCGGCGAAGCTGGATTCCTGGGATATGCCGGGTCCGGGATTCATACTCGGCATGTACTATATGATGCACTGCATGTACCCTGATGTCTGCACAGCGGAAATGCTGCAGACAGAGGTGAACGATTACTATAATTTCTTCTACGGAAAGACTTTCACGGGTGAGGAGATTGGCTACGAATTCTAAGAAAAATTTCTATGCCGTTGGCTTTGACCTTCTGCTGCTGGCAATTCTTGCCGGCTGTATTGTCATGGCTCTCTGTTCCGGAAAGTATCCGATAACACCGAAGGAGAGCCTGGAAGTTCTCTTCGGTGAACTCTTCGGTAAGGGAGGCTCCTATTCGGAGATGACGAAGAACGTCGTCATGGGACTTCGTATTCCCCGGATCACGGCCTCCATACTCTGCGGAGTCATGCTCGCAATGTCGGGTGTCGCTTACCAGAGTATTTTCAAGAACCCGCTTATTTCGCCCGACTTTCTCGGCGTCTCAAACGGTGCCTGTATAGGTGCCGCCATAGCCATTTTAATGGGACTCGGCGGAATATATCTCTCCGGATTCGCGTTCCTCGGCGGAATTCTGGCCGTGTCAATCACGGTTCTCATTCCGACGATTTTAAAGAGCGAATCCAACATAATGCTCGTGCTCTCCGGCGTAATCGTCGGCGGCGCCATGAGCTCAATACTCGGATTTATAAAATATGTCGCGGATCCCGAGACGGAACTCGCGGCAATCACATACTGGACTATGGGAAGCTTCTCATATGTCACAATGGCCGAGATAAGAAGCGTAATACTCACCATGGTGATTCCCATGCTCATTCTGTTCGGAATGTCATGGTGGCTTGATATTCTCTCCATGGGTGAGTCTGAGGCCAAAAGCCTCGGCGCAAACATAAAGCTCATCAGGAATGTCGCAATTGCCTGCGCGACACTCATGACTGCGAGCTCGGTCTGTATCTCGGGAACAATAGGCTGGATAGGTCTCGTAATACCGCATTTCGCCCGCATGTGTGTGGGACCTAACAATACCAAGCTTATTCCGACCGCAGGTCTTATGGGAGGAATCTTCCTGCTCCTTGTCGACACAATCACAAGGACCATAAGCATGGCGGAGATGCCGGTAAGTATCCTGACCGGACTTATAGGCGCTCCCTTCTATGCGGTACTTCTCTACAGACAGAGGAAGACAATCTCATGATCATTGAGACAGAGAAACTCTGTTTCTCATACACAAAGGGCGGCAGGCAGATTTTAAAAGATATAAATCTTTCCCTCGGCGAGGGAGAGGTAATGTCCATACTCGGACCGAACGGAGCGGGCAAGTCCACATTGCTGAAC
>JAEEGJ010005673.1_pt1 | contig 38777 bp, 34 predicted proteins | sample 8958761 | NCBI WGS metagenome assembly JAEEGJ01 (sample SAMN16246546, study PRJNA631951) | gut metagenome | biome: gut microbiome; feature: rumen; material: RS-attached | host: Bos | place: Iran: Karaj | collected 2018-10
CATCCCGATGCTTCTTGACAAGGCCGGCTGCACGGCCAACAAGACATTCAAAGATGACTCCAGCAGGGTTCTCGCCATTTCGTTACTGAACTACACCATTTACGGTTCCTACACGGTTCCCCCAACCGAGATATCGATTGTACAAATGCTCTGTGGCCTCGATCCCGCCATCGGTCCCGTAGAAGAATGCGAACTTTCTGACGAGCAAAAAACACTGGCCAACAGCCTGCTGGCAGGCGTCATCGCAAATTGGAACGCTATAGGCCACTCGACTCCCGACGGACTACGCGCCTCGTTCCTCATCCGCCAAGGCGCCTTAAACAACAGCGAAGAAGGCCCCCTGCTTGCGGTAGAAAATTCGGCATACGATATTCTGCTTGACAAATTGCCATGGGGTTACTCCACCGTAAAGCTCCCCTGGATGAAATCACCGTTGCATGTAAAATGGCGCTAGAGGTAAACATGGAAGAAACTCTGAAAAACGAAATAGACTGGTGCCGTCAAATCATCGATTTGCGATTCGAACAGTATTTCTGCGCCGAAGACGACGAGCGTAAATTGCTGGACGTACACCTCTGCACACCGCCGGAACCCGACACAGAATCTCCCTACGGCGAAACCATTTTACGCCTGCAGCTCAGTTTTGACGAACGCCTAATTCTAACGCTTGCGCTACTACCCCACCTGTGTCCACAGGCACTCGACTCCTTTTTCTTGAACAACAAAGTACTTGGCAGGCCCTACACCGAATTTGGCGGTTGGCACGGCAAAAGCCACTCGGGATTCTTGCCCACCTGCGAAACAGCGCTATTCTTGCTCGCCGGAGACAATCTAACGTTAAGGCTCCAAATCATGAGGCTTTTCGAAAACGATCAAAAACTTGTGTCGAGTCGACTTCTGCAATTGGAATACGGCGAACCCGGAGAACCCAAGAATTCAGCGGCATTGCGTCTATCTTCGGAATACCTGGAATACTTGACCACCGGCGTACAGAACAAGCCCGATTACAGCCTACATTTTCCGGCAAAGCGCATTACATCGCGCCTAGAATGGGAAGACCTCGTTCTAGCCGACACGACAAGGCGCGAAATAAACCAGCTAATTACCTGGATAAACCATTCCGAAGAAATTTTAGACGGTTTTGGGCTCCGCAAGAACCTCAAAAACGGCTACCGTGTACTCTTTTACGGACCGCCGGGTACAGGCAAGACGCTGACCGCAACACTTATCGGGAAAAAACTAGGCATGGATGTCTACCGGGTAGACCTGTCGCAAGTTGTATCTAAATACATCGGCGAAACCGAAAAGAACCTCTCCAATATTTTCGACCAAGCCGAAAGCCGCAACTGGATTTTATTCTTTGACGAAGCCGATTCACTCTTTGGCGCAAGGACACAGACCAACAACTCCAACGATCGCGCTGCCAACCAAGAAATATCATACCTATTGCAACGAGTCGAAGATTTCCCCGGCATTGTCATATTGGCAAGCAACTTAAAATCTAACATCGACGAAGCCTTTTCTCGAAGGTTCCAGAGTTCGGTCTATTTCCCTATGCCCGAGGCAGAAGAGCGCTTGACATTATGGAAAAACATCTTCGAAAAGACTCCTGTCGAAAATCGCGAAGAAATTTTTGAGCACTTTGCCGAAAAATACGAATTGGCTGGGGGTGCTTTGACAAATGTAGCCCGATATGCGGCTATTTCAGCCATTATGGACAAACACGAAGTTATAAACAAATTAAATTTACAACAAGCTATTTCTAGAGAATTGCTTAAAGAAGGAAAAATTGTATGACAAACGTGTTTCGAAATATTACACGCATTTTAGCATTTTCACTATTTACAACCTTGTATGCGCACACTTGCGAACTTTGCACCTACGAGGTTACTCCAGAAAACATCAAGAGCTATGAAACAGGCGGTAAACTCAAAGATACCACCGAAGCATTCAAGATTCTAGACAAGTACATCAACTGGTATTTCAATTCTCGCGATGACATGATTCTCCAACTGTCGCAAGAACTCAAAGACTATCCCCACTTTCTAAAGACCGTCAATAACTTCGTACTAGAAAGTTGGATGGTGCGCGAAAAGAAAATCAAAGAAGAAGTCTGGCTTGACTCCATTGTCGACAAGGTATGGCTCACCGCAGTCGGTATGGATTCTCTAAAGAAATACATGGTTTTGGGAATACGCGGCGACCAGTTCTCTACGACCATACTCAAGTTTCTAAACGAACTGCAAGGGGTCCGTTTTGCAGATTCATTGCTTGCTCGCCGATACGCCTTGAGCCTATTGGCAGCCTCCCTCGCCATTTGTTCCGACACATCCAAGGCTTTTGCCATTTTTGACACCGTTCATTGGAATGACGAAGAAATACAGAACCTCATGAAATTGGTAGACAATGTAAAACTACCACAATTATCTAAGCCACAGACAACCACCAAGAAAAAGAAATCGAACAAAAAAAATACCGAACAGAAGGAATCGCAATCTGAGCTTTTGACAAGATTTTTCAGTCGGTATCGCGGTCGGTCCTGTAGCGACGAACGCTGGAATCTTGTATTCACTAGGCTAGACTCTCTTTATTCGCACCTATTTGAAAACGTGGTCAGTATGGCCATGTACCAAGATGAAACATTCGACGATTCAAAGCCCATCGAATGGGGCGGTGCAGACTGTGGTTGTAGCCGAAAAGATCAGCTCAACGGAGATGTCATTGGCATATATCCCTACTGGTTTGCAGGCGATACCACAAAATGGGTCGACTTCAGCGCCATTACTCGCATATCGTTCTACGGAATATACGCCAACATAGACGGCGTTCTCCAAATGCCCTCTGGGATACCAACCCTGACATACCTAGGCAAAAAGGGCTTTTCGAAGTTTGTATCCGAAGCACACAGGCACTATGTCAAAATGGACTGGATTATTGAAAAATCCGATTGGCGAGGAATCAAGAACCACGAATCTCTCGGGAAATTTTTCGCCAAACTCACAAAAGAAATCGATTCCCTTGTAAGTACGCCGAACAACACGCTATTCCAAAAGATGGTAAACAAGCTCAGTTTTTCGGGTGGCGATTACGGCAACCGCGGTGACGGAGTTACACTCTATTTCAAGAACTACCCCACCGATTCCCTTTCTACTGCCATGTTCAATAGATTCTTCAAGGACTTGCACCAGTTACTGCTTTCGCGAAACCCAAACGCCTACCTGAATATGATGGTCAACCGCCTCGACCTCACCGAAGATATTTACGCACACCATATTGATTCCGACGCCGTCAAGGGCCCCGAAGGAATCTACAGCTATGCGAACTTCCGCAAAATCATTACGGAGCCAAAAACCGAAAAAGGCGTCAGTCCATCTTCGGACCAAATCGTCGACAAATTGAAAAACTTGTTGTTGGTCATCAACGAAGAACCCCTTTCGCGCAGCAACCGGCTTATCCACAGCGACTTGAGTCTACAGCTCAAGGGCGAAGACAGGCACATTGTATTAAAGGCACTTGCACCCGTCATTTGGTTCGACAACCGCCAATGGGATCAACTGAGCGACGACGCCACTTACTACAACGATTCCTACTACAGCCTGGGCATCGCCCCCTACGCCACCGACATCGACGCAGCCGAAATCTGCGGTAACAAGGGCAATATCGGAGTATGCCTAAACGAATACTTTAAAAAGGACGACAAGGACATCACCTTCAGTTCCCAAATCCGTTCAGAACTTCCGTTTTTCTGCATGTACCGCTGGGCATTCCGTCTGCTGAACACATTGGTATACATTTTTGCGTTGGCACTCCTGCTAGGCTACTTCGCTTCGTGCACCACCAGCGCCTTTTTTGACAAACATTTGGCCCTGCTCGTCGGCCTAGTCGTTATTCCGCCTGCATTCACCACGACCATACTCGTTCTATTCGACCCCGTGGCCACCTCGCTCGCCGGAGCATTCCGATTCTTGCCCATCATCGTGCTAGTCCTTTCCGTAATCACCGCATCGCTTATAAAAGTGTACCGCAACGCCGACTTTCCTAAAAGGAAAATCAAATAGTCCCTTGTCATCCCCGCGAAGGCGGGGATCTCCCAACGAAAAAATTAACAGGAGAAAAAAAATGAACACCTACGCACAAAAATCTGAAACCGCACAGCGCGTCGCCAACAACAACGCTGCCAACCTCATGGACACCTCGTTGCAAAATGCAAGCCTGCAACGCAAAGCCGACCTCATGGGAAATGCAATCCAGCGCGCCTCCCTCGAAGAAGAGGAAGAACCCGTCCAGGGCAAGTCAATCCAACGAGAAGCCATTCCCGAAGAAGAAGAACTCGCTTAAAAGGAGAAAACCATGTCCACAACCTACGCTCAAAAACAAGCCCCCGCCCAAAAGAAGGAGACAACCACCGCCTCTTCCGTTCTCGACAATTCCCCGCAAAATGAGGGCTTACAAAGAAAAGCTGATTTGACATCCCAGAAAACACTTCAATGTTATAACGCCGAACCCTGGTTTATAAACAATCACACCTGCTTTCCACATCCTACAACTAGACTAAGAGCATGGCAAAAATCCAAACTTAGACGCGTCCCATTTAATTCCGTTTTGACAGATATTTCTTTCAACAGAATACTGAATTGTTGGAATAGGGTAAATAGAAAATTTCTCAAGATTCATCACGTTCCCAGTTGGAACGCCAATTTAAACCGTAAAATGATACGAAAAGGTTTTTGCACCGTTTGGTGCGTAAAATACAACCGATTACATCATCCTTGGATGTATCATATAGGCAATCATTTTGATGGAGCAGACGCTAATAATACAAGGGTAAAAAATTACCATTATTTGTAGTAAAAAGACGAATAAATGTTATTTACAAAACTTCATTCCTCCCAGATAATATCATTCCATGCCCACCATCTATACACACAAAAAAAACACTGTTCATCAAGAAACAACTGCCTCAAGTGCAATGTCTATTCTTAACCACTCTTCACAAAGCGAAGGGTTACAAAGAAAGGCGGACATGGCAAATAATGCCGCCCAGCGAGCAGAAGCTCCGCGCCCGAATAACACGGGAATGCCGGACAATTTGAAAGCTGGTATCGAAAGCCTTTCCGGTTTTTCGATGGATGATGTACGTGTACATTACAACAGTTCTAAACCCGCTACCGTGCAGGCACTCGCCTATACTCAAGGCACAGACATTCACGTTGCCCCCGGCCAAGAAAAGCATCTTCCACACGAAGCATGGCATGTTGCGCAGCAAATGGCCGGCCGCGTATCCCCCACCACAAATATCAACGGCATGCCTGTGAATGATAATGCAGCATTGGAACATGAAGCTGATGTGATGGGGGAAAAGGCTGTACAATGCAAAATGGATATTGGGAAATTAACGAAACAATGTAACGCTTTTCAAAACACAATTCTTCAACGAAAGACGGACCACTTATTTAACGATATACCCAAAACCATATCAAGTTTAACGATAAACCAAAATGGTGAAGATTTAGATTTAATAAAATCAGTACGTCAAGAAGATGGCCCAAACATATACCAAACACTTAATGATGACATTTACAAACATTACAAAGAACTAAATGAATTACGAAATGCTTTTACAAAAGAAGATGTTCATGCTCCAGGTGTCACTGATAAAAACAACGATGCGTTTTCTAATGCAAGCAACTCTCTTAAAGAAAATTTTAAAAAACGGCGTACTGACTTAATAAAAAAATCCGCAGACGATTTATGGAAATCTTCCATTGATCCTGATGTAGAAAGAAAATTCAAAGAAGAAGAAGAAAAAAAGGAAAAAGAAAAAGGAAAAGGAAGGGGGAAGGGGAAGGGAAAAGAATCTATTGACGGTAAAATAACCGATTGGAAAAATCATTCCGACCCCGTTGCAAAAGCACTATGCAGAATAGCAGCCGGATTGAAACAGAATTCAAAACTAGAATACATTAACAAAGGTACGATTTAATCATTTTAACGAGGCCATAAGCCAAACTGAATCACACTGCTAATAGTACAAAACAACACTACAATGTCGGGAAGGGACTGTAACAATAACAAACAAAGAATCAGGCTCCGTAAAAATAAACACCAATAAATTTTCAACGAGAATTTAATTTATGAATATCTCCTACGCACAAAAACAAACCTCCACACAGCAAAAGACTTCTCTTAGCACAGCATCTATTCTCGACAATTCCTCGCAAAACGAAGGGTTACAAAGAATGGCGGACATGGCGAACAACGCAGCCCAACGTGCTGAGGCTCCTCGACCGAACAACACGGGTATGCCGGACAATTTGAAAGCTGGTATCGAAAGTCTCTCCGGTTTTTCAATGGATGACGTACGTGTGCATTACAACAGTTCTAAGCCTGCCACCGTGCAGGCTCTTGCCTACACCCAAGGCACCGACATTCACGTCGCCCCGGGCCAAGAAAAATGCCTCCCGCACGAGGCGTGGCACGTCGCCCAGCAAATGGCTGGCCGGGTATCCCCCACCACAAACATCAACGGCATGCCCGTAAATGACAATGCTGGGCTTGAACATGAAGCCGACGTGATGGGAGAGAAGGCAGAAGAACAAAGAAAACCTAAAGGATATTCTTTTCAACAATCAAATCAGCTTTCTAATATAGCACAGTGTTTTACTTTAACAGAGGATGGAAGAATATTGGGTGATGATATACGCGATGTAGAACAATTTTGTCGTGAATTTGATTCTAGTTCAATTACAGACCCCTATTTTAGAAAAAAAACAGGAAAAATAAAAGATATATTACAAGAAATGCTGGAAAAAGGTCATCAAGTAGTAAATTTTGAAGGAATTAATAATCCATGTTCAATTCATGAATTTATAATAAAAATTGAGAAACAAATGTCAAATGCAGAATCACAACTGAAAGCGTCCCTTGTTAATACTAAAGATTATCAAACGGTTGAAGGTGAAGACCTTTATTTGAGAAAACCCAAAAATGGAAAATCCATTTATTGCAAAACGGAAGATGAAGCACGTAATAATGCTTACACATTTGCAAAGAATAATTTTAAAGCTAATCTTCCCCACTTTGGAAAGTGGAAAAGTTGGGATGAATGTGAAGATCGAGAAATCGTAACACATGGAGCGCGCACAAAGATAAGGGTCGCCAATAATGGCCATAAGGGAAAAGCCTCCTGTCCAGTAGAGCACACAATACATGATCAAAAAGGGAATCCAACGACTCATACTGGGTTTCCTGCTTGTGGATATGAACTTCATGGTCCTGAATATATTGATGTTGTTAAAAAAATAAATGGAAAATATTATAGCAGAAAAGCCAGACATTTTCACGCTGTAAAATATAATGCAAATTCTGATGCAACAACAGGTAATTTGAAACTCGATCCAGATGACATATATGAAAATATCAATAATGAGGATAATCATTTTTTGATAGATCCATTTACGGATACATAATTTTGCTTTTATCATTAATAGAACTTTATTTCTTCACAAATACCCTTTGCAAGCAGCTTTTTATATACAGATTTTGGGGTGAAATATGAGTAATGCATATGCTCATAAAAATGCAACCGTAGTACAGACTAGACATAAAAGTACTGTTTCAATCATTGATTTCTCTTCGCAGAGCAAAGAGTTACAAAGAAAGGCGGACATAGCAAATAATGCAGCCCAGCGTGAAGAAGCTCCGCATCCAAACAACACTGGAACGCCAGACAACTTGAAAGCTGGTATCGAAAGCCTCTCCGTTTTTTCAACGGATGATGTGCGCATGCATTACAACAGTTCTAACACCGCCACAGTGCAGGCTATAGTACATCTAAGGCACAGACATCCATGTAGTCCCCAGGCGAGGAAAATATTTCCCACGCAAAGCATAAAGAGCTAATATAGATATTTATATTTTTCCAAGCATCTTATTTAGAGCCCATCAATCGTCGTATTCTCTTTTTTTTACTAATTTATCCTTATCCCACACAAAATAAACTATAAGGAGAAAACATGACCGAAAACAACAACTGCCAAGATAAAAAGAAGTGGCTTGACACCTGCGGGCGCTTGATAAGCCTGTTGCTCGCCATTTGCGGTACGGCTACAGCCATATTCGCCTACCACGCCTCGCTGAATGCAAACGAGATTTCTAGGCGTTCCTTCGAAAATGCAGAGCTGAGCGCCCAGCCAATCATCTCGGGTTACATCGATGCGGACTCCAGCCTAACGATAAACATCCAAAAGGAATACCGCGGCATCAACTTCGTGAATGCGACTCCGGTAATCACACTTATGGAAGGAATCATCAATGATAAATCCCTCGAATCCATGAAAAAGTCCGTCTTTGCATACAAAAGCAAAAGGATAGGTTCCTGCCACTCAGACGAAGCGAACAACATAAAGTGCGACAACCGAGATTTCAGATTTTTCATCAAAAAACTGGACATGCTTTTGAACTTCAATAGAGTCAACAGCGACTCCGCAGAGTATTCATTCAGAAACCTTTATTTCGCATATATTTTCACCATTTCTTACAACGACATTTACAACAAAAGGCAAACCCAGCATTTTATAGTAAGCCTGCGCGGTCGCCAGCATCAAATTTCCGATTCACTCTTTAAAGAAAAATTCACCGATACAGAGTACTTGACCATATCAGACGCCACCGAAGAAGGCCTCAACAAGATTCTGTCTAAATTGAGCCAGACAGAAGACCAAACAATACCGCGCAAAAAAGATTAAAATTTGCCAACAACCAATATTTTACTAAATTTGGGGCATGAAAAATTTTTACGTTACTACCCCGATTTATTACGTGAATGACGCCCCGCATATTGGGCATTCCTACACCACGGTTTTGGCCGATATTCTCACCCGTTTCCACAAGATCCTGGGCTACCAGACGTTCTTCTTGACCGGTACCGACGAACACGGCCAGAAGGTGCAGCGCGCCGCCGACAAGCGCGGCGTGACTCCGCAGGAACACGTGGATGAATACTACCACCGTTTCGAAGACCTGTGGAAGAAGATGGGTATCGGTAACGACTTCTTTATCCGCACCACGATGCCCGAACACAAGGCCTTTGTGCAGGAATGCCTGCAGAAGCTCTGGGACAAGGGCGAAATCTACTCGAAGGAATACGAAGGTTGGTACTCTGTCGGCGAAGAACGCTTCTTCAGCGAAGACGAACTCGACGAAAACAAGTGCGACCCCATCAGCCACCGCCCGGTGGAATGGCTCAAGGAAAAGAACTACTTCTTCAAGATGGGTTCTTACCAGCAGAAGCTGATTGACTTCCTCGAAAGCCACAAGGACTGGATCGTGCCGGACTACCGCTGGAACGAAATCCGCGGATTCCTGCGCCAGCCGCTGAACGACCTGTGCATCAGCCGCCCGAAGGCACGCCTCAGCTGGGGCATTCCGCTGCCGTTCGACACCGACTACGTGACCTACGTTTGGTTCGACGCTTTGCTCAACTACGTGAGCGCCTCCACCGCCTTCCACAAGACTTATGCCGACGGCACGCCGATCTGGCCCGCCACTTACCACCTGATTGGTAAGGACATCTTGACGACTCACAGCGTGTACTGGCCGACCATGCTCATGGCTCTCGACATTCCGCTTCCGCAGCACATTCTGGCCCACGGCTGGTGGCTCGTGAACGGTGGCGAAAAGATGAGTAAGTCCGCAGGTAACGTTGTGAACCCGATGGACTACATGGAAAAGTACGGCATCGACGCGTTCCGCTATTTTCTCGCTCGTGAAATGGTCGTCGGTCAGGATGCCAACTTCACTCACGAAGCATTCGTGCGCCGCATCAACAGCGACCTCGCTAACGACCTCGGTAACGTGCTGAACCGCGTGCACCGCCTGGTCATCACGAATTTCGAAGGCAAGCTCCCCGCCGCCACCGCAATCGGCGACGCCGAAAATGAAGTCATCAATCTTGCAAACAAGGTGATTGCCGAAATCAAGGAAGGCCTGCCGCAGGCTCGCCTCTCCCAGTCTATCGAAACCATCATGCAGCTCGTGCGTAGCATCAACCGCTACCTCGAAGTCAAGGCTCCGTGGAAACTCGCGAAGGACCCCGCCCTCAAGGACGAACTCGCAACGGTTCTTTACGTATCTGCAGAAGCCGTACGTCTCTCGCTCTGCTTGCTGTGGCCGGTAATCCCCGCCAAGGCAGAAGAAGGCCTCGCCATGATCGGTTCCAAGTTCCAGAGTGCCGACGACCTCGCTTGGGGTATCCTCAAGGGTGGCGAAGCATTCGGCGAAGGCAAGCCGCTCTTCCCGCGTATCGAAGAAGAAGTCAAGAAGCAGGAACCGCAGCAGAAGCCCAAGCAGAACAAGCCGCTGATGGCAGCCGACGTGCCCGCCGCCATGGACATGCGCGTGGCCCAGATCAAGGAAGTGGCCGACCATCCGGATGCCACGAGCCTCTACGTGCTCAAGGTAGACGCCGGCGAAGGCGAACTCCGCACCATCTGCAGCGGCCTCAAGAGCAGCTACAAGGCCGAAGAACTTCAGGACCGCAAGATTCTGTTGTTTGCAAACCTGAAGCCGAGCGCCCTCCGCGGTATCATGAGCCAAGGTATGCTCTTTGCGGGCGACCTCGACGCCGAAGCACACACCTGCCGACTCGTTTCTGTACCTGAAGACGCCAAGCCCGGTGACCGTGCCCTCTTCAAGGGTGTGGCACCCAGCGAACCGCGTGAACTCAAGGTGAAGGACTTCGAGAAGATTGCGCTCTCCGTAAAGGGTGGCGCCGTGTTCTGCGACGCCCTCGCGCTCGAAGTGAACGGGAAGCCGGTCACTTGCGACGTCGCCGACGGAAATGGAGTCCACTAGTCTATATTGACCATTTCAACGTGGAGATGTTCCATCTCCCCTTTTTCCCAAAGAACCTTGAAGCGATGGCCCAGTTTATCCTGGGCCATTTCTACAATTTTACGGCGTTTGTTCAGGGGAACATCTACAATACGGAAATCCATGGCAGCATTCTGGTAGTGCTTTGACTCACGCAGGTGGTAAGGGTAATCGTTACCGCTAGTTATCACGGGCACGTAATCGTCGCCCATCACCACATGGTAGCAATGAATGATTTCAATCCCTGCCGTATCCATGGCCGGGAGCAGGCTTTCCAGATAAACTCCCGGTTTTTGACGGGTGCGCTTGAGCAACAGTTTGTGGACTTCACCCTGGTTGAAGGGTTTCAAGTTCAAATGACGCACGTATTCTTCGGCAGACCAGGTTTCTTCGACCTGCTTGGGTTCGTACTTCGGAATGGGCCTGTCATTCGCTTTTATGAGCAAATAGACGCCACCCAAGATGGCGATTGCAAAAATCGGAGCCAACAAGTACAAATGTTTAACAAAAAATTGCATTTTTACGCCATCAAAAATACTATTTTAAAGGCATGAAAAAAGCAATTCTTATCTCTGCCTCTCTTATTTCTTCGATGTTCCTTTTCGGCTGCGGCGACAACGCCAACTATACTGGTTGCTGGAAGGGCGAAGCCAATATGATTTTTGAAGTCCTGACCGAAAACAACCAGGATTATACGATTCGTAACGTGAACGGCGACCTCTCCGCCACCATCCAAGAAGGCAAGCTTTGCGGTAAGAATTCTCTGGACATGCCCTACTGCATGAACGTCAAGGGCGACTCCGCTTACTATGAATTCGGCGGCATCACCACCGGTTACGCCCGCATCAGCAAAGAGGAATACGAAGACATCTTCGCATCCCAGAAAAAAGCAGCGATTGAATAACAACCGCCGCTACGTCTAGTCAATTACATCTTTGAGGATTTGCTCAATCATATACTCAGTCGGAGCACCGCTCCAGACTCGTTTGATGTAGCCATCCTTATCTAACAGCATTAGTGTCGGAACAGCGTGGATGCCGTAGCGCATCCACATTTCTTTTTTAGCATCACGATAAAGCGGATACGGCGACGCGTGTTGGTGAGCGTAGAAATCATTCAAAGTTTCGACCGGTTCGTCAGCGATACCGATGATTTCGACACCTTTGGAACTGTACTTGTTGTAAATGTTCGCCAGCACGGGGAGCGTCTTGCGGCAAGGGCCGCACCAAGTGGCCCAGAAATCCAGGAGCGTTGCCTTCGGTTTTTCTTTGCGCTTTTCGCCGTTCTTGTAAAAGTTCTCGCCGAACTTTGCAATCTTACTGCCGATAGCGGAACCCGTCAGGCTGCTGATGTCGTCGGGGCGTTCGGTCAAGGCCACATTCAAGGTCTGCTTTTTACCGTCGCGGGCGATTTCGATTTTCACCTTCTGCCCCGCCTTGTGATTCTTAATTGCAGCCTGAATTTGACTCATGTCCGTAAGCGGACTCCCCTGCACGCCAACAATCTGGTCGCCAGCCACCATGCCCGCCGTAAAGCAACCCGATTCCGGATGGACGCCGATAACGTTCAGGGCAAGGTGATTTTCATAAGTCGCCTTTTTAAAGGTGACTCCCAACCAGGGGACAGCAAATGAAGCGCCTGTTGCAACAAGAAGCGCGAGAGCAAAAGTGCGAATACCCATGATTAAACAGCCTTGTTTTGCTTCGGATTATGATCGTCGTAATCCGCAAGCGTCTTGTAACCCGTTTCAAAGAGGGCCGCTTCCAATTCCTTACGCATGGCGTGTGCAGCCATCCAGCGGAAAGCCACCACCGAGTAGCATTCCACGGCATCGACACCCAGCTTGATCAGGTCGAAAATCTTGAAACCGTGGTCAATGCCACCGCAGGCAATCACGCTAATCTGGGGATAATGCTTGCGAATGTAAGTCACGTTCCACATCATGTTTTCATAAAGGGGGCGGCCAGACATGCCACCGCAATCGCCGTCTGCGCGGAGCGGGGTCAAGTCCTCGAATTTGGTTTCAACCGGAAGTTCGCTAATCTTCTTGGTGGGGTAAGTATTGCCCACCACCACGCCGTTCACGCCCGTACGCACAATCATGTCCATGACATTCACCAAGTGGCGTTCCGACAGGTCGGGGCTAATCTTGGCATACACCGCCTTGCGAATTGCCTGGGCATTGCGGTACTTCATGATTTCGCCGAAAATGCGTTCGGTCAGCGACAAGTCCATGTCTACACGGGATTCGCCAGTATTGGGGCAGCTCAAATTGATTTCGATAAAGTCGCCGGCCTTGTAAGCGATGGCGAAACTTTCCAGCAAGTCCTTCAACTTTTCTTCGTCGTCGGTGAGCCCCGGAGTCTCAGCCACGGACACACCTACGCAAAGTCCTACCTTGTGGGCCTTGGTCAACTGTTGGTCAGCACGACGGGCAATGACTTCGACACCTTCGTTGTTCAAGCCCATGCTGTTATGGATGGCCCGGTCTTTCTCCAAAAAACCGATACGCGGGCGGTGCGTGTTACCTTCACGGAACTTACGGGTAGCGGTTCCGACGCTGATGCCGCCAAAGCCCATATTGGCGTAGTCGCAAATGCGCTTTGCTGTCTTGTTGGCACCGGCGGCCAAAATGATGGGGCAACCCAGGTACAGGGAATTGCTGTGGTCCGGGAAGGTGATAACACGCTTGAGAGTCTTGCTCAAATCCGGGCGTCCGCCCATGAAAGGGATATACGGGGCAAACCTGGCCACATGCTTAAAGGAATCGTGGCGGAATTCGGGATACTTGTGAAAAATGCGGCGAATTAGCGCCAAAACGCGGTCGCCGAAATTCAGGTAATACTCGTGGTTTACACAATTAAAAGACATGGGTATTCCTTTTGCCTAAACTTATACTCTAAAAAATAGAAAATATACCCCGCCTGGGACAATTTTACCATTCGTTTTCTATTTTGTTTAACGAATATGGAACAGAAAACAATTGATTTAGTCGTCAAGGCCATCCACGAAAAGATGCCCGCCTATATCCAGACCCTGAGCGATCTGGTGAAAATTCCGTCTATCAGTTTCGACAACTTTGACCAGAAATACGTGCTGGAATCCGCCGAAAAGGTGAAGGAGCTCTTTTTGCAGGCAGGGCTCACCAACGTACAGTTTTTGCTACCACCGAGTGGACGCCCCTCGGTCTACGGCGAAAGCCTGACTAGCCCCGACAAGCCCACGGTGCTTTTGTACGCCCATCACGACGTGCAGCCCCCCATGCGCGAAACCCTCTGGAACACCAAGCCCTTTGAAGCGAGCCTCCAGGGAGACCGACTCTATGGCCGCGGCACCGCCGACGACAAGGCCGGCATCGTGACCCACTTGGCCGCCTTGGAACAGGTGCGGGCCCTCAAGAAAAACGACGGTCCCAACCTGAAATTCTTGATTGAAGGAGAAGAAGAATCCGGAAGCGCCGGTTTTGAAACCATCCTCAAGAAGAACGCCGAACTCCTGAAATGCGACGCCGTAATCGTGGCAGACCTGGGCAACTTCGCCAAGGGTACGCCCTCCATTACCACCACGCTCCGAGGCATGAGCGCCGTGAACGTGGAACTGAAGGCCACCAAGGCTCCCCTCCATTCGGGCAGCTGGTCGGGCCCCATTCCTGACCCGGGTCAGGTTCTCTGCCGCATGATTACAAGTCTTTCGGACGGCAAGGGCAACATTCTGATTCCTCATTTCGAAGATACCCTGGTGCCCCCCACCGAAGCGGAACTGGCCTCTTACAAGAGCCTTGGCATGACCGAGAAAATCTTCCGCAACGATGGCGGAATCTTGGACAGCGTCAAGCTGAAAGTTCCCGAAGACGAAATCCTACTTTCCCTGTGGCGCAGGCCCTCGATTGTGGTGACCACCATGGAAGTGGGCAACCGACTGAACGCCGGTAACGTTCTGCAGAACTGCGCCTACGCACGCATCGGCATTCGCCTCGCCCCCGGCATGGATGCCGACGTGGCCACTCAGCAACTAGTGGAATTCCTGCAAGCGCAGGTACCCTACGGCCTGCAATGCAACATTACCACCGAAGATGGCGCGAACCCCTTCGTCACCGATACCACTCACCCCTTCTTCCAGAAGATGAGCGAATCCATGGCAAAGGCCTACGGTGCCGAAACCAAGTTTATCGGCTGCGGCGCAAGCATTCCCGGAGCAGAACTGTTCCGCAACACCTTCGGCGACATTCCCATTTTGCTCACGGGCCTCGAAGACCCCGAATGTAACGCTCACGGCGAAAACGAAAGCCTTTACCTGCCCGACTTCGAACACGGCATCGTGGCAGAAACCCTGTTCTTTGGAGGAATCTGCTAATGAGTACTACCAAATTTCCTAGACTCGTTGTACTGACCGGTGCCGGTATCAGTGCAGAATCGGGACTTCGCACATTCCGCGGCAACGATGGCATGTGGGAACACGAAAACATCGACGACGTTTGCACCCCCGAAGGCTACTACCGCGACAAAAAGCGCGTCAAGGACTTCTACAACTTCTTGCGCAAGGGTCTCAAGGAACACGAACCCAACGCCGCCCACTTCGCCCTGGCCGAACTAGAAAAGCGCCTGGGCGATGATTTTCTGCTGGTGACTCAAAACGTGGATAACCTGCACGAACGTGCCGGTTCCAAGCGCGTGCTGCACATGCACGGCGACTTGATGCGCCTGACCTGCGAACACAATCCGAAGCACGAATTCATTTTCGACGGTGAAGAAACATTAGAAACCCGCTGCCCTTTCTGCGGAGCCATGAGCCGCCCTGACATCGTATTCTTTGGCGAACAGCCGCTATACATGGAAGAAATCCAAGATGCCTTAAGGCATTGCAAGGAATTTGTCTACATCGGTACCAGCAGCGTGGTGTACCCTGCCGCAGGATTCAAGAGCTTCGCCAAGAGTTTCGGCGCCAAGGTAACTTGCTTGAATCTGGAAGTGCCCACCAGCGACCCCTACACCGATGTGTTCGTAGAAGGCAAGGCTACGGATATCGTACCCAAGTGGTGCGAAGAATTTAAGTGATGTGAACTTATAACGTCATTGCGAGACTCGCAGAGTCGAAGCTATCCATAGTGAACTCACATCGCTAAAAAACAATTTGCTTCGTGATTCTCTGAATCCGGAGCTTTTTGTTTTGGCGGCAATTCGTCGCTACGGCATTGTTCGGTGCATTTTTCGCAACGATCTGCAAAACGGCAACCCTTTGCAAAATCCCGGGGATGCGGTACGGAGCCAGGAATCGACTTCATGGTACGCATGTCGCTGTGGTTCTCGGGAATAGCAGCAAGCAACCCCTGCGTATACGGGTGCATCGGATGGTCAATCACATCGCGAACACCGCCCATTTCTACAATGCGGCCCGCATACATCACCGCCACACGATCTGCATACTGCGACACGATTCCCATGTTGTGGGTAATCAAGAGCACCGCCGTTCCCATGCGGCTAGCCATATCCTTCAGCACCGCGAGCACCTGGGCCTGCACCGTCACATCCAGCGCCGTCGTCGGTTCATCAGCGATAATGAGCCTGGGTTTAGAAAGCAACGCCATCACAATGCATACGCGCTGCAGCATACCGCCCGAAAGTTCGTGAGGGTAAGATTCCAGGACGCGGTTCACATCTTTAAAGCCAGCAAGGGCAAGCATGTCGCGAATAACCGTCATGAAGCCGCCCTTGGAATGCTTGCAGAACTTGAACACTTCCATCAACTGCTTCTTGATGGTCACCACCGGATTCAAGGCCTGCATGGGTTCCTGGAAAATGCACGCAATTTCTGCACCACGAACCTTCTGCAAATCGGCCAAAGGCAGCGTCGCCAAATCAATGGGAGCGGCATCTTCACTGGCGCGATACAGCACCGAGCCCTCAACAATCCGGGCGCTGGGCTGAGGCAACAGCCTTAAAATGCTCATGGCAGTGACGCTTTTTCCGCAACCCGATTCCCCCACCAGCGCAAAGAATTCACCGGAATGGATGTCGAAGGATACGCGATCAGTCACATGCAACGGCTTGATGCCATCGCGGGGATTGCCCTTCTTGTCGAATCCGAAAGCCACCGAGAGGTCGCGCACCTGCAAAACAGCGTTCCCAGATCCTTCGACTTCGTGCTGCGCACTCCGCTCAGGATGACAATCCCTAAACATACCTATCTCCCGATTTAGGATCCATGGCATCACGAACACCTTCGCCCACGAAGGTCGTGAGGAGCAGCGTTACAAAGAGAGCGGCCACCGTGCTTACAGAAATCCACGGGGCATAAAGGTTATTGAGGCCCTGGCTCATGAGTTCACCCCAGCTAGGAGTGGGCGGCTGCAAACCAAAACCCAAAAAGTCCAGCGAAGTCAAGCTACCGATTCCGCCAATCAGCGTAAAGGGGAAAAGCGTCACCACAGGCGTCATGGCGTTGGGCAAAATTTCCTTGAAAAAGATATGGCGGTGTCCCATTCCCAGCACCTTTGCCGACTGCACGTAGGTCATGCCGCGCAGCTTCAGGAATTCCGCACGCATGTAATAACTCAGCGAAATCCAGTTGAAGGCAGCCATAATCAAAATCAGGAGCCAGAAACTGCGACCGTAAATACTGCCAATCAAAATCACCACGTAAAGCATCGGAAGCGACGACCAGATTTCAATAAAGCGCTGCATACCCGTGTCCCAGAACTTGCCCAGGTAACCTTGAATACCGCCAATCACGATGCCCAGGAAAGTTCCGAGCACCGTCAAAAGCAAGCTGAAGCTAATGCAGATTCTAAAGCCATGAATCAAGCGGGCCAGCACATCGCGGCCATTGCTGTCTGTTCCAAGCCAATGCCTTGCGCTAGGTGCAAAAGGCGGCGTTCCCTCTTCGCTCAAGTCAGCCTTTAAAGGGTCATGAGCAATGGGAGGCATAATCGCCCAAATTTCGGGGCAGCCACCGGCACGGGTAAAACCTTCGGCTGCATCTTCTTCACATTCCTGCACCACGGCAAAGAGCTTCCCGTAATCCTGCTCCGTCTGGTATTCCCCGCCAAAATCTTTTTCGCTGTAACGTACGAAAGCCGGAAAATAAGACTTGCCTTCGTAGCTTAAGTATAGCGGTTCGTCGTTTACCGTCCAGGGGCTGGTCAGCGACAACAGATACGCCACCACAAGTACTACCAACGACCAAAACGCCCGCTTATTTTTACGGAAGCGTTTAAGCCGATTCAAGGTTTCTTGTGTCAGGCGGATTTTCATGGGCAAATACTACTTAAGCAGTTTCGATATCAAATCTAGCAATTCGCCAAAATCAATGGGTTTGGCGATATGCCCATTTACTCCGGCTTCGTAGGCGGCCTTCTTTTCTTCTTCAAAGGCACTAGCCGACAAGGCCACAATCGGAATTTTCGACTTACGGGGACTATCCAACTTACGGATCAAGGCAGTCGTTTCAAAGCCATCGCCTCGCGGCATTTTCAGATCCATCAAAATCAAGTCGAAGGATCCGGCAGGCGCCATATCTACCTTGCGGTAGCATTCATTGCCGTTTTCCACACAAACAATATCGGCGCCAAGACTCTTCAGCAAATTCGAAACAATTTCGCAAGTCTGGGGATCGTCATCGGCCAGCAAGATGTTCTTGCCAGAAAGGTTTTTCTTAAACGGTTGCACGCTGGCCGGAGCTGCCGCGAAATCTTCTTCAGCAACTCGGTGCGGCGTCACGACGATTACACGAGTACCTTCACCCACACGGCTGGTGATATTGATTGTACCATGCATCAAGTCCACCTGTTTCTTTACGATACTGAGGCCAAGGCCAGTACCTTCAATTCCGCGGGTAAGTGCAGTCTGTTCGCGTTCAAAGACATCATATACCTTGGGCAAAAATTCCTCAGAAATGCCCACGCCCGTGTCTTCAACCACCATTTCAATATTGCACTTGTCCGGACTTTCATGAGGCAAATCACGCAGGGAAATACGCACAAGTCCGCCACTTCGGGTATACTTGATAGCGTTGCTCACCACGTTCATCAATATCTGGTGGTACTTTACCTTGTCCACATACACGCAACGGGTCTTGATGTTTCTTGAAATCTGCAACATGACATTCTTTTGTCTTGCAGACTGTTCAAAAGTCGTCACCAAGTCTTCGCTCAGGGCTGCCGTCAGCACCGCCGTTTCTTCAAGTTTTTCATAACCCGATTCAATGGAGGTAATGCACAGAACCGAATTGATCACATTGAGCAAGAGCGTTCCCGCAGACTGAATCCCGTTCAAGTAGTAACTCAGCAAAGAGGTTTCCGCTTCAGCCAGATTCAGGTTCTGCAAATACTTTTGAGCCAAAGCATCATAACCCAGAATCGCATTCATGGGAGTACGGATATCGTGGCTGATGCTGAACAAGAAGTTGGATTTAGCCTTGTCGGCACGCTGGGCGCGGTCCAGGGCCTTCACAAGGGCGACACGCTGGTCATTCAATTCCTTGCGTTTATCAAGCTCGGCGTTCATGGATTCATCCACAAGCTTGATACCCATGACAATTTCGGGGCGGTCCTTCGAGGGTTTCACGAAGTGAATCTGCATGTAATGAATCGCGCCGCCCTTAGAAATACGGTAAATGAATTCAAAGCGGCTACGCTTCAAGAATTCCCGGTTCAACCTTTCCAAGGTCAGCACCTTGTCAAACAGCGGACGGTCTTCAAGAAGCACCACACGGTTCACGTACAAAGACGTGATTTGATCGTAATGAGGAGCGTTGTCAAAAGCATCTTGCATATAGCGCGAAGCCATGGGGTCAATGCTGTAGCTTTCGCTGAGGCCTGTCCTGGAATCAATCACAAAGGCACTGCCATAAGAATCCGTCAAGGCGTTAATGACATTCAGATGCTTGCCTTCCATTTCGTCCCGCAAGCGACTGTTCGTACGGTAAACAGAATGGATGTAAATCACAAAGAAAAGCACCACCAGGAACAGCACCAAAACAGCCTTGAGGGCCACAAGCCTCGTCACGTTAATCAGCACATGATACGGAACCATTTGCACCACGTACCAGCCCAAATCTTCGACGGACATGATGCATGCAATAGAGGTTCCCACATCAGAAACGACCCTGAAAGCGCTAAGTTCCTTGAGAATGGCGTTCTTCTTGAACACGCTCACAATTTCGGGCGGAAAAAACTCCTGGGCACGCTGTTCAAAGGATTCTCCAAAATCGCTATCCACAAAGCTGGATGCGACAATATTCAATTCCCTATCGCACAAAAGGCCTATCGTCTGTTCCCCATTGACCATATACTGGAGCATGGGCGCAATATCCGTTTTGCCCCCCAAGATTCCCGTAATCACGCCAACGACTTTATCTCCGTAATACAAGGGAGTATAGATGATAATACGGGCTTCACCATACTTTTTCCCTGTATAGTCTATCCAGATACCGGACTTACCGGACATTCCCTGTCGAAAAAAGGCACTCTCCGAAACATCTACCGGTTCTTCGTCATAAGAAAGTTTCAAGCCGTCTTTACGGATATATTCAATCTTCGAAAAGGGAACATCGTCCATCATCGAAAGGAACAGGGCCTCCGACCGGCGCAATTCGGGGCCATCCATCTTTTTCGACACCGATTGGGACACCAGCTTGATGCTGCTCTTCCCGTAATTCACCGTTTTGACCAAATCGGCGGCAAGGCGCTGGGTTTCTTGGGCAATCGCCTCTTCTATCTGTTTAAAATACGATTCTCTCGCCCAAAGAGAATACACCACAACAAGCACCACAACCGCTGCTGCGACCCCAAAGACGGCAGGGTTCAAAGGCATCCAACGTTTTAATTTAATCTTTTTCATAACTATTTAAAATATACAGCGCAATAATAAAAAAAACATTTTCTAATATGTAGCTCGTATGAAAGATTTTGCTATTGAACACAAGCCAAAGAAGGAACGATGCATTCTCGTGGGTATTTCGACACCCAAAGTACGTCCCTGGCTTGCCACCGAACAACTCGCTGAATTAGGCAGGCTTGCAGAAACCGCAGGCGCCGAAGTGGTACAGAGTTTTTTGCAACGGGTACAGAACTTCAGTCCGGCCACGCTCATTGGCGAGGGCAAGGTCAACGAGGTCAAACGCGCCCTGGAAGACCTGGACGCCAAAATGGTGGTTTTTGATGACGATCTTTCAGGTTCCCAAGTCAGGAACCTGGAACAGCGACTCCCGGGAATCAAGGTTTTGGACCGAACGGGGCTTATCCTGGACATTTTCGCGAAGCACGCCGTAACAGCCGAAAGCCGCCTCATGGTAGAAGTAGCGCAGTTGCAATACATGATGCCCCGCCTGACAGGTGCCTGGACCCACCTTTGCCGCCAGCACAACGGCGGTATCGGCACCAAGGGGCCCGGCGAAACCCAGCTAGAAACAGACCGTCGCATGATCCGCAAGCGAATCCAGGAACTGAAAAAGAAACTGGAAAAGATTGAAGACGCTAGGGAAAGCCAGGCCGAAAACCGAAACGACATTTTCCACATCGGTATCGTCGGCTACACCAACGCAGGCAAATCCACGCTGACCAACCGCCTGACCGGCGCCGACGTGTACGTAGAAGACAAGCTTTTTGCGACACTAGACAGTACCACCCGAAAACTCTACCTGGACGGCGAAAACATCATCCTGTCCGACACCGTGGGCTTTATTCGCAAGCTCCCCCACAACCTGATCGAGACCTTCAAGAGCACACTGGGTGTGGCAGCCCATGCCGACTGCATCTTGGAGGTGGTAGACGGATCAGCCCCCGACTACCGGGAACACCTGGAAGTGACCCATAAAACCCTGGAAGGCATTATAAGCCCCGAAACCCCGAGAATCCGAGTTTTCAACAAGGCCGAAATCTGCGACGAAGCCCGCCGTACCGAGCTCCACGAGAATTACCCCGAAGCGATCCAGGTAAGCGCCCGCGAAAACATCGGCATGGAACTTCTGCGCAAGACTTTCAAGGAACAACTTACCATCTGGCATGAAAAACGTGACATTCATCAGCAAAAGGTGAAAGAACTTGCCGAAGCCCCCTGGAAAGACCAATAGCTTTTCTAAATTTGTCCCCAACATGGAAGGAAGTACAATCACACTCCCCGCTGCCCTCACGGCTACAACCAGCAGAGACCTGCTGCGGGAATGCCGGCGCACGCTCAAAAACGGGCCTCTTTGCCTGGACGGTTCTTCCCTCGAACGCATGGATTACAGTGGCGACGCCTTTTTCGCCCTTCTCGCCGATTTAAGCGAAAAGACAGGCAACAAGCTCACCCTCGCCCACTTTAACGAAGAAATCAAGGCACAGCTCAGGGCCCTGAAAAAAGAAAAAATCCCGGAAAAGCCCAAGCACGGCTACAACAGCACCCTGGAAGCCATCGGCGCGAAGACTATCGTGGTGGCCAAGGGCTTTGCCGAAGTGTTCATCCTCTTGAACATGTGCATTTACTGGATGATTTGCGGACCTTTCGACAAGGGCAGGAGCAAATTCGGCGGTACGGCCAAGCAGGTCTACATGCTGGGAACCGAAGCGACCGGCATTTGCTTCTTGATGGTGGCCCTCATCTGCTTTACCATGGCCCTCCAGAGTTCCTTCATGCTCAAGGCCGTGGGTGGCGGCATTTACCTGGCCTCGGGTCTGGGCTACCTGATTTTCGCCGAAATCAGCCCCCTTTTGACAACGATTATTCTGGCAGGCCGTTCCGGCAGTTCCATTGCCGCCGAAATCGCCAACATGTCCGTCTGCGAAGAAATCAAGGCCATCAAGACCATGGCCATTTCGCCGGTGCAGTACCTGGTGGTTCCCCGCTTTATCGCCATGACCATCTGCACCCCCATCCTTTCGTTCTGCGCAGCTATCGCCGGCTGCCTCGCCGGATTCCTGATCGCGTTCTTCTTTTTCGACATTTCTTTCGCCAACTACTTCCAGTCTATCCGTGACGGGATTCCGCCCATACTCTTCCTCAAGAGTACCGTGAAATCCGTCGTATTCGGCTGGCTTGTAACGCTGATTTCTTGCAACAAGGGCTTAAACGCCGAAGGCGGTGCCGAGGCCGTGGGCCTAGCGACCACTTCTAGCGTCGTGATTTCTATTTCGGCCATCATCATCGCGGACTGCGCGTTCAGTTTCATTTTCTACTAGGAGCAACATGGAAGACATCACACTCAAAGTAGATCACCTGAAAGCCGGTTACGACGGAAAGACCGTGTTGAACGATATTTCCTTCGATGTCAAGAAGGGCGAAATCCGCATGATTCTTGGAAGCTCGGGATGCGGCAAATCAACGCTGATGAACAACATCCTCAAGCTTTACAAGTCCGAAAGCGGAACTATCACCTTCTTTGGCAAGCAATTCGGTGCCAAGGAAGGCCTCGATTTCGAGACCCGCCTCCGTACGGGAGTGTTGTTCCAGAACGGAGCGCTTCTGTCCGATTTGACGGTTGCCGAAAACGCCATGCTCCCGCTGATCCGCAGCATGCCCTACATGCCCAAGAGCCAGATGGAAGCCATCGTTGCAGACCGACTGGAAAAAGTCCACCTGTTGCACGCCTTCCACAAGTACCCCTCGGAACTTTCGGGCGGCATGAAGCGCCGCGCAGCACTGGCCCGCGCCATCGCACTGAAGCCGGAACTGCTCTTTTGCGACGAGCCCTCCACCGGCCTCGACCCGGTAACGGCCCGTTCCCTCGACGAACTGTTGCTTGAACTCCGCGATACCCTGGGAGTGTCCATGGTGATCGTGAGCCATGAACTGGAAAGCATCAAAATCGTCTGCGACCGATTTATCTACCTCAAAGACGGATACGTGCTGATGGACGGGACGCTGAAGCAGGGCATGGAAAGCGAAGACCCCATTTTGAAACACTTCTTTAACAGGCAATGTCCCAAAGAAGAAGACAACAAAGAATATTATCAATTCGACTTTATTGATTGATCTGGAGAAAATATGGAAACCACACGAGCCGAACGTATCAAGATAGGCGCATTCATGCTCCTTTGCGGAGTGATGATTTGCGTATTCTTGGGCTATGTGCTTTCGCGTTTTTTGAACAAGGAGTACGACAACTATTACACGGTGTTCAGCGAATCGGTCATCGGCCTTTACAACGATGCACAGGTCAAGCTGAACGGCATTGACGTGGGCAATGTGACCGGGATAGAAATCGATTCCGCCAACCTGAACCAGGTGATTGTTCGTTTTCGCGTCAACAAGGGAACTCCCATCAAGATCGGCACCCGCGCCGGCATGACCCACGGCATTTCGCTCACCGGCGAAAAGCAGATTGTCCTTTCGGGCGGACGTTTTGACGAACCCGACGTACAAGAGGGCGGATTCGTGCCAGCCGAAAAAACGGCCTTCGATGCCATTGCCAACAAGGCTACGGATATCATCGGTCACGTGGATTCCCTCATGACCAACCTGAACCGCGTTTTCTCCGAAGAAAATGCCAGCAGCATCAGCAATTCCCTCAAGAATTTCGAAAGCGCCACAAACAACTTGAACAGGTTGACTCAGAACCTGAACAAGCCTGTCGACAACATCTCTAACGCAGCCTCTTCCATGAAGAACGTGCTGGCAGAAATCGAAGAGGCGAAGATTGCGGCCAAGGCCGGCGAAAACATGGACGTGCTCAAGGAAAAGCTAGAAGCCATCGACACGAAGGCCATGAATGAAAACTTAACCCAGGCCATGGAATCCATCAAGCAGCTGACCCAGCGGCTTGACCAGGTAGTCTACAAGAATCAGGACCAGCTGGGCGAAGCCATGGTGGAACTCAACGCCGTACTTGAAAACCTCGAAGAATTCTCGCAGAAGATTAAGAACAACCCGTCGGCGCTGATTCACGCCGAAAACAAGAGCCGGAGAAAATAATATGATTAAGAAGAAAATCGCCCTTATTGCATTTGCAACCTTATTGGCGTTTTCCCTCACGGCATGCCTAGGCGGTGGTTCCAGCGAACCCACCCGCTACTACACCATTGCAGTCGAAAACATCAGTTTGCCTTCGGCAGGGGCATTTGCCGACAAACGTCTGCAGGTTCGCAAGTTCACCATCGAGCCCGCTTACCAGCGCACCAACATCGTTTACCGCGAATCCGCCTACGACTTCATGTTCTACGATCTGGATCTCTGGGCCAGCCGTCCCGAACACATGCTCGCCCAAGTGGCAAGCGAATACATCACCAAGAGCGGTCTTTTCAAGTCTGTCGAAACAAAATCTTCCGGCAAGCCCGACTATGAACTTTTGGGCAATGTTGTCGCTATCGAAGAAGTTGACGAAGGAAGTTCCCAGTACGCCCGCCTTGCGGTGCAGCTCTCTTTCCGCAAGACCGAAAACGACCAGGCCATTTGGGAAAAGACCTTCGACCAGAAAATGAGCATGGACAACCGCGAACCGAGAACCACCGCCGAAACCATTTCCAAGCTTTTCGGCAAGTTCATACAAGAAGCGCTCCAGGAAATATCCGCCCAGAACTAAATTCATAGCAAAAAAATGCTAGAAAATATAAAAGAACGCCTCAAAAGGCGTTTTTTTTCATTTCATTTGTCAAAAAGCGTTTACATTTTTAAATTAAGAAAAAAACATTCATAAAGGAGTACCAATGAAATCCATGAAACTCTCTGCAATCGTACTCGGCCTCGCCGCCGCAGGCGCACTTGCACAGACGGCTCCCGCAGCAGCCCCTGCCGCCGCCGAAGCCGCTGCACAGCCAGCCGCCCAACCGGTCGCCGAAGCCCCCGCCGCTCAGCCCGCTGCCGAAGCACCTGCCAAGGCCGAAGAAGCACAGCCGGCTGCCGCTCCCGCCGCCGAACCCGCAGCAGTAGCAGCCCCGAAGGCTGAAGAAGCCAAGGTCGCCGAAGAACCGAAAAAGGAAGAAGCTGTCAAGGCCGAAGAACCTAAGGCAGAAGAAAAGAAAGAAGAAGTAGCCAAGGCCGAAGAAAAGAAGGAAGAAGCCAAGGCCGAAGAAGCTGCCGGCCTCTCCATCACAGAACGTTTGAACATTTCCAAGGCCGACGCCGAACCCGAAGCCAAGAAGGCCAAGGAATTCAAGGTTTCCGGCCAGGCAGAATTCGATACCTACGCCGACTGGAGGAACGACAGTGAACAGGACCTCTATCATCATTTCCAGTCTACCTTTGACCTCGATTTCCAGGTAAACTTTAACGAAAACTGGTCTGCCCAGGTCGAAATTGAAGCAGACGGCGACGGTTCCTCGCCCAGCGTTTATTACAACGGTGCATTCGTACAATACCAGAAGAACGAAAATTTCGCCATCAAATTTGGTGACTTGACCTATGCAGAAGGTGCATTCAACTACTATGGCTATGATGATCCGGCCTACAACGCCGCCGGCATGGCCGAACACGATGTCCGCGGTATCGAGCTCGACCTCTACGGTCTGCAACTCGCCATCGGTTTGACCAGGAACTCTATGGACTTCGCCTGCAGCCGTCAGTATTACTATTCAAACGGAGAACCGGTACAGCCTCAGGATGTCTGCAGAAGCTACGACATTCACGGTGCCTACCAGCTTGAATTCGCCGGTCAGACACTGCGTCCGTTCGTTCATTACCAGAACTGGCAGCATGGCGAACAAAACGAATTCCACGCCGGTTTGGACGCCGCCCTTGAATTCGGCCCCATCGCCATTCACGCCGTCTATGGTTTGCATAAAGACGACATCTCCAAGAGCAGTCCCGAAATCACTCACGCCTTCTTGGCAGAGCCCTCCTTCAAGGTTGCTAACGTGACAGTCAAGGGCGGATTCTTCTACGCCAAAATTGAAGAAAGCAAAGACGATGCAACGATTCACATCCCCGAAATTCCTGAATACATGTTCGGTTACGGTGAAGGCATCATCAAGTTCTGCGACGCAATCGCCCTTGGCGCAGTTGGCGAATTGCACACGAACTCTCTTGACGTGAATACCGACCTCGGTTCCTTGAACTTCGGTCTGCGTTCTTACTTTACCCCGGTCGACGGTCTCGAAGTAACGGGATTCATCATGGCTATTCTCCCCATGGGCGACGACTGGGAAAAGGACTTCCACAGTTCTTACGTTTCTACGGTTGATTACGGCGAAGACTTGAACCTCAACTTCGGCGTTGAAGCCATCTTCAGCTTCTAATCGGCCATCTTTGCCCCTTTGTGCAGTAGTGTCAATTTTTTGACACTACTTTTTTTTATATTGTGTCCGTACGTTGAAATTTAAGCCTTAAAACGCAATTTTTGAATATGAGCGAAGAAACTAAAGATTCGACCCTTGGACTTTCGAACGTTAACCACCTTGAAAAACTCTACGACGGGTGGTTCCTGGACTACGCGAGCTATGTAATCTTGGACCGTGCCGTTCCTTACTATGAGGACGGACTTAAGCCGGTGCAACGCCGCATTTTGCATTCCCTTTTCGAGAACCACGACGGCCGCTACCAGAAGGTGGCCACCATCGTCGGTCGTACCATGGCCTACCACCCGCACGGCGACGCCTCCATTGGCGATGCTCTCGTGGGCCTCGGCCAGAAGAATTTGTTGATTGACACCCAGGGTAACTGGGGTAACCCCTTCACGGGCGACCGCGCAGCAGCCCCCCGTTATATCGAAGGCCGCCTCACGCCGTTCGCTGTGGACGTGGTATTCAACCCCGAAACCACCGAATGGATTCCGAGCTACGACGGTCGTAGCCAGGAACCGGTGACCCTCCCGGTCAAGTTCCCGCTGCTCTTGGCCCAAGGTGTGGACGGCATTGCCGTGGGTCTTTCCACCTCGATCCTCCCCCACAACTTCCGCGAACTCTGCGAAGCTAGCATCGCCATCCTCAAGGGCAAAAAGTTTACGCTGTACCCGGATTTCTTTACCGGCGGCATCATCGACGTGAGCGACTACAACGACGGCCAGCGCGGCGGTAAGGTCCGCGTGCGCGCCAAGATCGAAAAGGTCGACAACAAGACCCTCGCCATCCGCGAAATCCCGTACGGCACCACCACCGTAAGCCTGATCGAAAGCATCGTGAAGGCAAACGACAAGGGTAAAATCAAGATTAAGCACGTCGACGACAACACGAGTAAAGAAGTCGAAATCCTCGTGCACCTGCAGCCTGGCACCGACCCGCAGGTCGCCATCGACGCCCTCTACACCTTTACCGACTGCGAAAAGTCCATTTCTCCCTGCACCTGCGTGATTGTCGACAAGCACCCGAAATTCCTCGGCGTCTCCGATATTCTCCGCATGAACACGGAGCACACGGTCAAGCTTCTGGAATGGGAACTCGCCAACGAACTCAAGCACCTCGAAGACAAGTGGCACATGACCACCCTCGAAAAGATCTTTATCGAGAAGGAAGTCTACGAGGTCATCAAGAAGGCGAAGGACCGCGAACAGATTATCAGCCTCGTGCGCGAAGGCCTCACGCCTTACCTCAAGCGCCTGCACCGCAAAGAAGTTACAGACGAAGAAATCGGCAAGCTCATCGAAATTCCGATCCGCCGCATAAGCCACTACGACCGCGAAAAGGCCGACCAGCTCTTGAAGGAACTGGAAGAAAGCATCGCCACCTGCAAGTACAACCAGGAACACATCACCGACTACACCATCGAACACTTCAAGAACATCTTGAAGAAGTACGGCGAAGGCAAGGAACGCCGCACGCAGATTGCGGAATTCGGCAAGGTGGAAGCCGTGCACGTGGCTCTTGCAAACCAGAAGCTTTACGTGAACCGCAAGGAAGGCTTCGTAGGCACCGGCATGAAGAAGGAAGAATACCTCTTCGACGTGTCCGAATACGACGACCTGATCGTGTTCAAGGCCGACGGCAGCTTCAAGGTCGTCAAGGTTAGCGACAAGGACTTTGTGGGCAAGAACATCTTGCTCGTCGAAAAGTTCAAGAAAGACGACGACCGCCACATTTACAACGTGATTCACCAGGACGGCAAGGACGGTGCCTACTACATCAAGCGATTCAACGTGGGTGGCGTCACCCGCGACAAGGATTACTTTATGGGTAAGGGCAAGCCCGGCAGCAAGATTCTGTACATGTCGAGCAACCTGAACGGCGAAGCCGAAGTCGTGGAAGTCACGCTGAAGCCGCGTCCGCGCACCAAGCTCAACTTCGAGGTGGATTTCAGCACCATCGATGTGAAGGGCCGTGGCGCCATGGGTAACATTGTGACCAAGTACCCGGTCAAGAGCATCAAGCGCGTCCGCAAGGGTGTGAGCACCTTGGGCGCCCGCGTACTCTACTTTGACGCCCTCGCCGGCATCATCAGCACCCAGAAGAAGGGCGACCGCATCGGCGAATTCGGCGAAAAGGACAAGATTCTCATTGTCAAGGAAAACGGCACCGCCCGCGTTCACGACATGGCCGACCCGATTCTCGTGGGTACCGGTATCAAGTACGTCCACAAGTTCGATCCGGAACAAGTCTTTACGATTCTCTACTTCGAAGGCGGTAACTTCAACTACATGGTCAAGCGTTTCAACCTGGAAGGCTGCCCCATGACCACGGAATTCAGCCTCGTGTCTGACCACAAGGATACGCAGATGATTGAATTCTTCGCCACAGACGACGCTCGCGAACTCATGGAATACCAGGTGGGTCGCGAAGTCCAGAAGGAAGAACTCGACTTGACCGAAGTCGCCGAAGTCAAGGGTTACAAGGCTTTGGGCAGCAAGTTCACCGCCAAGAAGGTGAAACGCGCCTCCCGAATCTCCCCGCCCGACACTTTCGATGACGGGTCTAACGACGACGAAGTCGAAGACGAATCCGACCCGGAACTGTTTGACTAAGTAAAAATCCCGGACTAAGTCCGGGATTTTTTATATTCAGTCGAGGAGGACAGCATGACTGATAAGATGAAAGGTCGGCTATATACATGGTTAGTCTTTACAGGATTTTACCTTGTAATGACATTATTCCTTTTATGTATAGGAGCCGATTTTTTTCTAATGATCATCCTATTTATCTTTTGGGCCGTCATCACCGGAATAACATGTTTAGTTTTCGGATTCATTCCCGGTAGGGGTAATTCATTTTATATAGACGAATATTTTAACGATGAACCCGTAGATTATCGTGATTCATCCGATATTTTTGACGAAGCTTTAGGTCTAAAGCAGCCTGAAGAACGCGAAAAAACGTTTGACGAGCTTATTGCTAAGAAGCCTACATCCAATCGCTGAAGCTTGAGTCGCTGGGCATACGCCAGTCGGCGCGCGGCGACAGGGAGATTGTACCGACCTTCGGGCCGTCAGGAATGCAGCTGCGCTTGAACTGTTGCGTAAAGAATCGGCGCACGAATACGGCTAAGGCCTTCTCCAACTCTTCGTCGCTGAACTTGCCGGCAAAGGCATACTTCGCGAGGAACAGGAGCTTTTGCGGAGCAGCGCCGTACTTTGCGAAATGGTACAGGTAGAAATCGTGGATTTCGTAGGCGCCCAAGATACTTTCGGTCTTCTGAGCAATCTGGCCATTCGCATCGGCAGGCAAAAGTTCCGGAGACACCGGCGTATCCAAGATATCGCGAAGCACGTCGGCAAGTTCCTTTGCAGTCTTCTTGTCGGCAGTAAAGCTTTCGGCATGGTCGGCATACCAGCCCACCACATGGCGCACGAGCGTTTTCGGAATATCGCAGTTCACTGCATACATGGACATATGGTCGGCGTTATAGGTGCTCCAGCCGAGAGCGATTTCAGAGAGGTCGCCCGTACCGATAACGATTCCGCCTACGCTGTTGGCGATGTCCATCAAAATCTGGGTACGTTCGCGGGCCTGCACATTTTCGTAAGTCACGTTAAGCGTTTTCGGGTCGTGACCGATATCTGCAAAATGCTGCAGGCAAGCCTTCTGGATGTCGACCGTGCGCAATTCTACGCCCAAGAGTTCCGCCATCGTGACGGCGTTGTTCTTGGTGCGCTTGGTCGTACCGAATCCAGGCATCGTGAGCACCAGAATTTCAGAAGCAGGGCGCTTCAGGAGCTTGAATGTTTCTGCGACCACGAGCAAGGCAAGCGTAGAATCCAAACCGCCGCTAAGGCCGATGACGGCGCGGGCGGAATGCGACGCTTCGAGTCGCTTCGCAAGTCCTGCGCATTGAATATTGAAAATTTCCGTGCAGGACTTGTCGCGAGTTTCGATGTTGCCCGGCACAAACGGCATCGGAGCCACAAAGCGATACTTCAACGAATCAATCGGACGCAGGCCATCGAAACTCGCCGCCCGCGCGTAGAAGCTGCGGCTATCGAAATCCTGGAACGAACCTTCACTCAAGCGCTGCATATTCAGACGCTCTACGTCGACATCCGCATAAACAATTTCAGATTTGCGGCTGAACGGTTTACTTTCAGCAATCATGCTGCCGTTCTCGGCAATCATCAGGTGACCGCTGAACACCATGTCCGTCGTAGATTCATGAACACCGGCAGAAGCATACACATAAGCAGCCATGCAACGTGCCGACTGGTTCATCACCAAGTTACGGCGGTAATCGCGCTTGCCCACCAAGGCATCGCTTGCCGACAGGTTCACAATCACGTTCGCACCGGCCAATGCAAGTTCGCCGCTCGGCGGCACCGCGGTCCACAAGTCTTCGCAAAGTTCCACACCCACGCGGACCTCGGAGCCAGACTTCCCGGCAACCGTAAAGAAATTCGTCACAGGAACATCGCCAAAGCCTTCCACCGGGCAAACCGGAGCAGCACCCGCTATACCGCCGCGCAGCAAATCGCGCCCGCTCGAGAAATGACGTTTCTCGTAGAATTCGCGCTGGTTCGGCAAATGAATCTTGGGCGTCACCGCCACAAGCTTGCCACGCTGCAAGAATGCAGCGCAGTTGTAAAGGCAACCGAACATACGCAACGGAAGCCCCACCGCGATTACCGCATTGCAATCCGCAAAAGCCCTCGCAATCTTCTGAAGAGACTCCACGCTCTTCTTGAGCAACAGTTCCTGATGGAACAGGTCGCTGCAGGTATAGCCCGTGATGCAAAGCTCCGGGAACACGACAAAGGCTGCACCCTCGTCAATGGCCTCGGTTGCACAGCGGATAATTTCAGCCGTATTGTAGGCAGTATCGGCGACTTTCAGCGTCGGGCAAACAGATGCGAATCGGTAAAATCCAAACATAACCTAAATATAGCTTTTCATTTTTCATTAATTTTCTATATTTGCGCGACAGTCAGTTCGAAATCCATCCTGACTATAAACAAAACTAGGAGCCCCCCATGAAAAACGCCTTGCTGGTACTCTCCGGCGGAATGGACAGTACCACCCTGCTTTACGAACGCGCCGACGAAATCGCGCTCGCCGTTTCTTTCGATTATGGCAGCAACCATAACGACCAGGAAATTCCCTTTGCCAAGTACCACTGCGAAAAGCTCGGAATTCCGCACCTGACCATCCCCCTCAAATTCATGCATGACTATTTCAAGTCATCGCTTTTAGAAGGCGCCGACGCCATCCCCGAAGGGAATTACGACAGCGAAAACATGAAATCGACCGTGGTCCCCTTCCGTAACGGAATCATGCTTTCCGTAGCCGCAGGCCTTGCCGAAAGCCGCGACCTCACCAAGGTCATGATGGCAAACCACTTTGGCGACCACGCCATTTACCCCGACTGCCGCGAAGAATTCGTCAAGAACATGTCGGCAGCCATTGCAGCAGGCACCTACGCAGGCATCACCATTGACGCCCCCTACACCAACATTTCCAAGGCCGACATCGCCCGCAAGGGTAAAGCCCTCGGCATCGATTACAGTCAAACCTGGTCTTGCTACAAGGGCGGAAAAATCCATTGCGGAAAATGTGGCACCTGTATCGAGCGAAAAGAAGCCCTCGCCGAAGCAGGCATCGAAGACACCACGGAATACGGAGCGTAATATGTACAGAGTCATCAAGCGCATGGAAATCTCGGGAGCGCACAAGCTCTCGCTCCCCTACGAAAGCAAATGCCGCGGTCTGCATGGCCACAACTGGATTATTACGGTATATTGCCAATCCGAAACGCTCGACGAAAATGGCATGGTCGTCGACTTTTCTCGCATCAAGGAACTCGTTCACGGCAGGCTGGATCACCAGTTCTTAAACGACGTGATGGACGCAAACCCCACCGCCGAAAACATGGCCCGCTGGATTTGCGAACAGGTTCCGCACTGTTACAAAGTGCAAATTCAAGAAAGCGAAGGCAATCTCGTTGAATACGAGGTCTAGTCCATGAAAGTCTGCGAAATTTTTAGAAGCATCGAAGGCGAAGGTCTGCGCACCGGCCAGGCCGCAGTATTCGTACGACTCCACGGCTGCAACTTGCGCTGTAGCTATTGCGATTCCATGTACGCCGTTGAAGGCAACGACTACAAACAAATGAGCGTCGCCGAGGTCGTAGACGCAGTAGAAGCCTATCGCACCGAAAGCGGCGTTCAATGCGTCACTCTCACCGGCGGCGAACCCTTGCTCCACGCCGGCGTCGATGAGTTCCTGCAAACCTTGTGCGAAAAGGATTTCAAGGTCAACATCGAAACCAACGGCACCGTTCCCTGCAAGTGGCGACACGAAAACCTGTTCTACACCATGGACTGGAAATGCAAAAGCAGCGGCATGTCGGGCAAAATGCGCATTGAAAATCTCGCCACGCTCAGCAGTAAAGATGTACTGAAATTCGTTGTCGGTTCTGTCGAAGACCTGAACGAAACCGAAAGCGTCGTCGCAAGGCTCGTTCAAATCAAGGTCACCGGCGCACAAAGGGCAGTAGGCATGCCGTACATCTATGTTTCGCCGGTATTCGGAACCCTAGACTACGACAAAATCGTAGACTGGATGCTTTCGAGCAAAATCATGACCGCAAACAACGCCCGTTTCCAGGTGCAATTGCACAAAGTTATTTGGGACCCCAACAAACGCGGGGTGTAATCCACAAGATTACGAACGCCCGGACTTGATTCCAAGCTTGTTCATGCGGTAATTCATCATGCGCGGAGACACGCCCAAGTCGCGGCCTGCGGCAGAAAGGTTACCGTTATTGCGCTTGATTGCCTCGGTAATGATTTCACGTTCGTAATTGTTCATCATCACTTCGAGCGGAGCAGTCTTGGTCGTCACGGCGCCAGAAGGTCCGACGCTAAGGCTTGTCTGCAGCGAAGGCGGCAAATTGTAGCTGTGAACGCAGTCATCGCTTGCGGTAAGAACCGCGCGTTCCATGCAGTTTTCCAGTTCACGCACGTTACCCGGCCAATGATAGCTCATGAGCAAGTTGATCGCCGTCGTCGAAAGGCGGGCCACCTTCTTGTTGTAGCGCAAATTCATCTTTTCAATGAAGTGCTCCGCCAGCAAGATGATGTCGGACTTGCGCTTTGCCAAATCGGGCATGGTAATCGGGAAAATGTTCAAGCGGTAGAACAAGTCTTCGCGGAACTTGCCCTGCGCAATCAGCTCTTCCAAGTTGCGGCTCGTAGCAGCCAGGAATCTCACGTCGGAATGGAGTTCTTCGTTACTGCCCACGCGGCTAAAAGTACGTTCCTGCAAGAATCGCAGGAGCTTCACCTGGGTCTGCATCGTAAGGTCGCCAATTTCGTCGAGGAAGAGCGTTCCCCCGTCGGCAGCTTCGGCACGACCGATACGGCGGTTCACCGCACCCGTAAACGCACCCTTTTCGTGACCGAAAAGTTCGCTTTCTACCAGGTTTTCGGGCAGAGCCGCGCAGTTCAGCGTAATGAAAGGCTTTTCCTTTCTTTCAGACAAATTCACAATCGCACGGGCAATCATTTCCTTACCCGTACCGCTACCGCCACGAATCAGAACCGTCGCATCGCTGGGAGCCACCTGACGTACCTGTTCGTAAATCTGCTGCATTTCGCGGCAGTTACCCACCAGTTCGCCGGGGTTGTTCGAAAGCATGTCGCGAAGCTTGCGGTTTTCTTCGAGCATGGCTTCGTGTTCGTTATGCAGTTCAATGCATTCGTTAGCGGCATCACCCGTGATGTTAGCAATGATTTCAAGCAAAGTCACATCGCGGTCAAGATCAGTAGAGCCATCTACCGGGCGGTCAATCGAAAGCGTTCCGATCACCTGACCGTCGTGAATCAAAGGCACACAAATAAAAGCCACCTGGGAGTCATAATGGCGGCTACCCGTGCGGTTCAAGAAGCGGGAGTCCTTACGCAGGTCAGGAATCACATGGCTCACACCGCGTTCAGCGACATGGCCCGTAATGCCTTCACCCATGCGGTACAAACCGCGCTGCTTTTCGGATTCATCCAGTCCGCGAGACGCTTCAATCTTAAGCGTATCGCCAAAGAGCAACGCGAAAGTTCCGCGCAGCATGCCGAGTTCGGATTCCAGAATGTCGAGCACATTCTCGAGCAACTTTTCAACGTTGCGTTCGTGAATGATCGCAACACTGATCTTCTGGACGACCGAGATTTCTGAACCTATTGGAGAGGGCATGGACATAAGATAGTAATTAGTTAGCAGTTGGTTCAACGAGTTCAGAATTCAGAGTTCAGATTTCAGAGCTGTTATAATTCCGAAATCCGAAATCCGAATTAGATTATAGTTTCTCTCTGATTCTCCTAAGGGCTTCGCAGGTGCGCTCGTAGTCACCGAAGGCGGTCAGGCGGAAGTATCCTTCGCCGCAGGGGCCAAAGCCGCTGCCCGGGGTACCCACGACTTCGCAGGTAGCAAGTAAGCGGTCAAAGAAATCGAAGGATTTTTCGCCGTCTGCGATTTTCCACCAGATGTACGGAGCATGTTCGCCACCGAACACCGTGTAACCCGCAGCCGTCAGTTCCTTACGGATAACGCCAGCCGTGCGCATGTAGCCGGCAATGACTTCCTTAGTCTGCAGCCACCCAATCGGGCTGTAAATCGCCTCGGCGGCACGCTGCGTTACGTAGCTCACACCGTTGAACTTGGTGCACTGTCTGCGGTTCCACATAGCGCGGAGTTTAGAAAGCTCGTGCGGGATTACCGTGTAGGCGCAGCGCACGCCCGTAAAGCCAGCCGTCTTACTGAAGCTGCGGAATTCAATGGCGCAAGTGCGTGCACCCGGAATTTCAAAGATGGAATGCGGCAGGGTTTCGTCCTGGATGTAGCAGTTGTAGGCACCGTCGAACAGAATCAAGGCCCCGTTTTCGTTCGCGTAATTCACGAACTTCTGCAAGGTTTCGCGGCTGAGCACCGTACCGGTCGGGTTGTTCGGGCTGCAAAGGTAGATCAGCTGCACCGCTTCCTTGGGCAAATCCGGCTGGAAATTGTTTTCGGCGGTCGAAGCAAGGTAGGTCACCTTAGAAAAATGTCCGTCACTTTGCAACACACCTGCACGGCCAGCCATTACGTTGGAGTCCAAATAGACCGGGTAAACCGGGTCCGGAATCGCAATCTTTACATTTTCTGTAAAAAGCTCCTGGATGTTTGCCACATCACACTTGGAACCGTCGCTCACGAAGATGTCGTCCGGGTCCATTTCGATGCCGCGGGCGGTGTATTCGCCACGAACGATTGCTTCGCGCACGAAATCGTAACCCTGTTCGGGGCCATAACCGCGGAAAGTCCCCTTTTCGGCCATTTCATCCACGGCCTTGTGCATGGCCTTGATGACTTCCGGGATCAAAGGCGTGGTCACATCGCCAATGCCCAGACGGATAATGTCAGCATCGGGTTTCTTCGCCTGATATTCCTTGATTTTCTGGGCGATAGTCGAGAAAAGGTAGCTGCCGGGCAGCAAGTCGTAATTTGTATTGATGATAGATGAATTCATAATTTGGTTTTTAGATGTGTGATGTGGAATGTGGGATGTGGGATTATTCATTTGTCATTCCCTCATAGAGGATAACTCTACTAAGGTGCTAAAGCACCAAGTATCGTTTATCACATTACACATTTAAATTACTCCTCTAAATACTTCTTCTGCAGGGCCGGTCATCAGGACGGGGCCACCTTCTTCGTGCTTGATGTGGAGGACGCCGCCATCGAGGACAACATCGGCTTCGACGCCCACGCGGCCAGTGCGCTGGGCCGCAACGAGGGTTGCGCAACTGCCCGTACCACAAGCCATCGTAACGCCGCAACCTCGTTCCCAAACCCGCATGCGGATTTGGGTGGGCGTTACCACCTGTGCAAATTCAATGTTGCAGCGATCGGGGAACTGCTTATCGACTTCCAAGATGCTTCCCCACTTTTCCAGCTGAATCTTTTCGATGTCATCCACGAAAATCACCGCGTGGGGATTTCCCATGGAAACCGTCTCGGCTGTAAAGTCGAAGCTGTCGGCCGTGAGCTTGATGGAGCCCAAGAAATTCCTCGGGAGTCCCATGTCCACGCACACGCGACCGTCATCCAAAAGGGTGGGCTTCACCAAGCCGCTCTTGGTGTGCAGATTAAACACTTTAGTATTGGAATCTTTTGCAAGACCGCGGCTGCGAATGTACTTGGCCACGCAGCGCGTTGCGTTACCGCACATGGCCGCTTCAGAACCATCTGCATTAAAAATGCGCATTTCGAAATCAACGCCGTTTGCAACAGGCTTTGCCAGAGGGCCTTCGCTAATCTTGTCGATTACCAGGCAACCATCGTTATCCATCGGAGTCACGATGACCACGCCATCGGCTCCGATACCGAAACGGCGGTCGCAAAGCTGAATGACACGTTGTTCGAAATTATCGCTATAATCTAGCGTCACGCCCGGTTCCAGCAACACGAAATCGTTGCCCAACCCGGTCCATTTTGAAAAATTAATTGGCATAATTCAGTTCTCTTTATAATTTTCCACGCCCCCTATTTGCAAAAAATGTGCCAACTTTACAAAAATTGTTAAATCACGCTAAAAACGCCAATTTTATCCAAATTTCACAGAAAACAAAATTTTGAAATATTACAAATTCTGTAAATTAAACAAATTCACTTTACACTTTCTGTAAAACACAAGAACAATGCATATGGGTTCAAAATTCACACTTTTCGGCATTCTGGCGTATATAGAATAGATTCACCCTCAACAAAATAATTGACGGATATAATTTTATATCCTAAATTATAAAGGAGCCTAAATGCCCAACCTACTCACAATCTTCGGTCTCAGATTCTTCTTTTATTCTCGAGAACACGAACCTGTACACGTTCACGTTGAAAGCAAAGAAGGCCTAGCAAAATTCGAGATACAGGGAGGACTCGTTAAACTCGTAGAATCGAAGGGAATGAAACACAACGATTTAAAACTCGCGGAATCTATCGTAGAAGAAAACAAGGAACACTTTGAAAAAGAATGGGTTAGGTATTTCAAAAACATGGAGCAGTAAATGCAACGTGATGAAATAGAAAAAATAGAACCTGCAAGCAACGGGTTAAAGCTTACCGCAAAAGACGGCAGGCTCGCAACATTGCACTATAAAGATTTTGAACGTCTAAAAAGCGCCTCTCCAAAACAGCGCCTTGATTACAGGATCTCTTTTGAAGGCCTCCGCTGGGACGACCTCGACGAAGACATCTCATTTGAATCCATATTCAATCCAGACCAGTTCCCACTAAAACTTTCGCCGAAGCTAAAGCCAATCAACATGTCCGAGGTTGCCCGCAGACTTGGCATACAGCAATCACTCATGGCTGCCTACATGAACGGATCCAAGCACCCTTCCGAAAAACGTAAAAAAGCAATTCTTGACGAAATTCACAAAATCGCAAACGAGCTTTTGTCAATTTAAGTTAAAAAGTCATTTTAGGAGATGACATACTAGTTCGATTTTTTCTACATTTACGCCCGAAAAATTATCTTCAAGGATACAACCATGAAACGTACACATAACTGCGGCCAGCTTCGCAAGGAAGATGTTGGCCAGACCGTAACACTCGCCGGTTGGGTGGATCGCCGCCGTGACCATGGTGGTGTGATTTTCGTTGACCTCCGCGACAA
>JAEEGJ010005676.1_pt1 | contig 38768 bp, 41 predicted proteins | sample 8958761 | NCBI WGS metagenome assembly JAEEGJ01 (sample SAMN16246546, study PRJNA631951) | gut metagenome | biome: gut microbiome; feature: rumen; material: RS-attached | host: Bos | place: Iran: Karaj | collected 2018-10
CGGTCCCGCTTTCGCGGACGCCCACAACCTCGCGCCGCGCCCGCCCCAGCTCTGCCAGGGCTGCGGCCACCGCGACGTCTACACGGCGCTGAACCAGGTGGCGGCGGAGTACCCGAACGCCCGCATTTTCGGCGACATCGGCTGCTACACGCTGGGTGCGCTGCCGCCGTTCCGCGCCATTGACAGCTGCGTGGACATGGGCGCGTCCATCACCATGGCCAAGGGTGCCGCTGACGCCGGCGTGTATCCCGCCATCGCCGTGATCGGCGACTCCACCTTCACACATTCCGGCATGACCGGCCTGCTGGACGCCGTGAACGACGGCTCCGACATCACGGTCATCATCAGCGACAACCTCACGACCGCCATGACCGGCGGCCAGGATTCCGCGGGCACGCACAAGTTCGAGGCCATCTGCCTCGCCCTGGGCGTGGAGCGGGAGCACCTGCACGTCGTGGTGCCGCTGCCGAAGAACATGGAAGAAATCACGCGCATCCTGCGCGAGGAAATCAACTACCACGGCGTGTCCGTCATCATCCCGCAGCGCGAGTGCATGCAGACGCTGGGCCGCAAGCTCCGTCAGAAAAAACAGGAAACGAAATGAAACTCGATATTAAACTTTCCGGTGTCGGAGGGCAGGGAATCCTCTCCATCGCGACCGTGATCGGTGAAGCCGCCACGGCCGCCGGGCTGCATCTCAAGCAGGCCGAAGTGCACGGCATGAGCCAGCGCGGCGGCGACGTCCAGAGCGACATGCGCCTGAGCACGGACGGCATCTGCAGCGACCTGATTCCGCTCGGGCAGGCCGACCTCATCATCTCCATGGAGCCGATGGAGGCGCTGCGCTACCTGCCGTACCTCGCCCCGAAGGGCGCCGTGATCACGTCCAGCAAGCCGCTGGTCAACATCCCCAATTATCCGGACGAGGCGGCGCTGCTCGCCGAGTTGGACGCGCTCCCGCACGTGGTGCGGGCCGACATCGAGACGCTCGCCCGCGAGCACGCGATGCCCAAGAGCGCGAACATGATCCTGCTGGGCATGGCCGCGCCGGCGCTGAGCCAGCTGCTCAGTGAGGAGCAGCTCCGCGACGCCATCGCGCGCGTCTTCGCCCGCAAGGGCATGGACATCGTGAACGCCAACCTGGAGGCCTTCAAGCTGGGCCTCGAAACCGCAAGCAACCGTTAGTCAGTAGCATATGATCTGGAACCCCACAAAAGAATGCATGTCGCGCGAGCAGATGCGCGAGCTGCAGGGCAAACGCCTCCACAAGATCGTGGAGTACGTGTACCACAACGTTCCGTTCTACCGGAACAAGCTGCAGGAGATGGACCTCTCGCCGGCCGATATCCAAACGATCGACGACATCGTCAAACTGCCGTTCACGACCAAGAAGGACCTTCGGGACAACTATCCCTTCGGCATGCAGGCGGCCCCGCAGAGCGAGATCATCCGCATCCACGCCTCCTCCGGCACCACGGGCAATCCGACCATCGTCGGCTACACCCGCAAGGACATCAGCATCTGGAGCGAGTGCATGGCGCGCAGCCTGACCTCCTTCGGCGTGACGCGCAACGACATCTTCTCCGTATCCTACGGCTACGGTCTCTTCACGGGCGGTCTCGGCGCGCACAACGGCGTGGAGACCATCGGCGCTTCCGTCGTGCCCGCCTCGACCGGCAACACCGAGAAGCACGCCCGCCTGATCCGCGACCTCGGCATCACCGGCATCGCCTGCACGCCTTCGTACGCGCTGTACCTCGCCGAGACGATGGACAAGCTGGGCATCACCAAGGACCAGATCAAACTCCGCGTGGGCGCTTTCGGCGCCGAACCGTGGACCGAGAATATGCGCACCGAGATCCAGAACCGCCTGGGCCTGAAGGGTTTCAATATCTACGGCCTGAGCGAAATCATGGGTCCGAGCGTGAGCTACGAGTGCGACGAGCAGAACGGCTCGCACATCAACGAGGACCATTTCTTCCCCGAGATCATCGACCCGGTCACGCTGGAGCCGCTGGAGCCCGGGCAGACGGGTGAGCTCGTCTTCACGACCCTCACCAAGGAGGGCATGCCCGTGATCCGCTACCGCACCCGCGACCTCTGCTCGCTGCTGCCGGGCGAGTGTCCCTGCGGCCGCACGAACGTGCGCATGTCCGCCATCCAGGGCCGTACGGACGACATGCTCATCATCCGCGGCATCAACGTCTTCCCGTCCCAGGTGGAGAGCGTGGTGCTCACGATGGAGGAGTTCGCGCCCGTCTACATGCTCATCGTGGACCGCGTCAACAACCTCGACACGCTCATGGTCCAGGTGGAGCTGCGCCCCGACTACTTCAACGCCACGCTCGACACGCCGGCCGCCATCTCCGAACTGGAGAAGCGCTTCGCCGACAAGCTGCGCAGCGTGCTGAGCATCAGCGCCAAAGTGCAGATCAAAGCCCCCGGCACCATCGAGCGCAGCGAGGGCAAGAGCAAGCACGTCATCGACAAACGCGTCCTTTATTGACACTGAAACACGACCACATATGAGAATCAAGCAACTCTCCATCTTTATCGAGAACCAGTCCGGCACGCTCATCCGTGTGCTCGAACTGCTGGGCAAGGCGCATATCCAGATGATCGCCTGCACCATCGCCGATACGGCGGAATACGGCATTTTCCGCATCATCTGCAGCGAGCCCGACCGGGCCTGCAGCGAGCTGAAGGCGGCCGGCGTGGCCGTCACCATCTCGGAGGTGTTCGCCATCGAGATGAACGACCGTCCCGGCGGCGCTGCCGACGCCGTGAAGGCTTTCAGCAACGCCGGTATCGAGATTACCTACATGTATGCCTTCCTGCTGGACGGCAAGGGAATCATGATCATCCGCACGGACGAAACCGAGAAGGCCCGCGAGGTCATCAAGTCCCAGGGCCTCCCGTACCTCTGCGAAAAAGACTTTATCCGTTAGTATATGAAGATCAAGATGTTATTCGGTGCGCTCGTCGCACTCGCCACCCTTGCAGGGTGCAACGCCCAGCAGCCTGCATCCGTCTCGCTGGACGACCTGTTCCTGACCCGCCGGAGCATCCGTAACTACGAGCCCGGCCGGACCATCTCCGAAGCGCAGGTGCGCGAACTGCTCACCGCTGCGCAGAACGCCCCCTCCTGGGCGAACCAGCAGCCGAGCAAATACTACGTGGCCATCAGCCCGGAGAAGCACGACGCCGTGCTGGAGATGATCGGCGGCAACAAGGACCGCGTGATCAACGCCCCCGTCTTCATTGTCTCCACCTTCGAAAAGTCCAAGTCTGGCTTCTTCCGCGGAAATCCCGCCAATGACGCCGGTGAGCTCTGGGGTGCCTACGACAACGGCCTCAGCAACGCCTACCTGGTCCTGAAGGCCCGCGACATGGGTTTTGATACCTTGATTATGGGCATGCGCGAAGCGGACAAGCTCCGCGAACTCTTCGCCATCCCGGAGAACGAAACGATCCTGGCCGTCATCGCCCTCGGCTACCGCGCCGAAGAGCCCAACATGCCGGTCCTCCGTCCCCTCGACGAGGTCGTCAAGTTCTTCTAGATTATCGGCATCGACGCCTCGCAACGGACGAGGGTCTCCATGATGAGGAGGGTCTGCGCATGCAGGGCCTCCTCCGCTTTTCTGTCGCGGGCGAGGAAGATGTCGCGGTAGACCTCCAGCTGATGGCAGAGCCGGTGCTCGTAGCGGTTCAGCTCGAAGCTCTGCATTTCCTTTCCGGGCAGCATCAGGTCCACTTTCGTGAAGAAATTCGGCAGGCCGTGGACGCGGATGGCGCCCTTCTCGCCCTGGAAGAAGAAGCCGCGCAGGCCGTCGGAATCCATGGAGGCCGAGCAGATGGCCGTGACGCCGCTCTTCCAGGTCAGCGTGGCCGCGCCGGAGGTCGCCACGGCGTTGCGCCCGCAGGTATTGGCGGCATAGTAGACCGTGTCCGGGCGGCCGTAGAGCGCAAGCACGATGTGCAGGCAGTAGATGTTGATGTCACGCAGGGCGCCGCCCTCGTATTCGTGCGTGAACACGGGCAGTTCCTTGCCGGCGAGGTACTCGTCGTAGCGGCCGAAGTGCTCGTCGTAGTCGGCGTGCACCAGGCGCACGGGGCCGATCTGCGGGAGCAGCTCCCGGACCTTGAAGAAGTTCGGCAGGTGAATGTTCGAAATCGCCTCAAAGATAAAGAGATCGCGTTCCTTCGCAAGCGCGAAAAGTTCCTCCGTCTGCGCGACGGTCGAGGTGAACGGTTTCTCGCAGAGAACGTTCTTGCCGGCCAGCAGGGCCTGCTTCGCGGCGGCGAAGTGCAGCGAGTTCGGCAGCGCGACGTAGACGAAGTCGATGTCCGTGCGGGTGAGCATTTCCGCGTAGTCGGTGTAGACGTTCGGGATGCCGAAGCGGGAGCCTTTTTCCAGGCTGCGGGCGCAGATGGCGATTACTTCGTAGCCCTGCACGGTCTGCATGGCTTTCAGCATATCGGGAACGATCATCCCGGAACCTACAATGGCAATTCTTAACATAACGGTTGGGTATTAGTTTTTCCAAATATACGGAAAAATCTGCTAATTTTGCAATGATGAAATCCCCGTCCAGAACCTATATCGCCATCGACCTGAAGTCGTTCTACGCCTCCGCGGAGTGCGTGGCGATGGGCCTGGACCCGCTGGACACGCATCTGGTGGTGGCGGACCCCACGCGCACGGAAAAAACCATCTGCCTGGCGGTGTCGCCCTCGCTGAAGAGCTACGGCATCTCCGGGCGCGCGCGGCTCTTCGAGGTGGTGCAGGCGGTGCGGCGCGTCAACGCCGAGCGCCGCGCGCAGGCCCCGGGGCGCCGTTTCAAGGGCAAGAGCCACGTCCATTCCGCGCTGCTGCGCGACCCTTCCCTGGAGCTGGAATACATCGTGGCGCCGCCCCGCATGGCGCGCTACATGGAGGTCAGCAGCCGGATCTACGGCATCTACCTGCGCTACGTCTCGCCGGAAGACATCCAGGTCTACTCGATCGACGAAGTCTTCATCGACGCCACGGACTACCTCAAGGCATACAAGCTCTCGGCGCACGATTTCGCGCGCAAGCTCATCCGCGAGGTGCTCGCGGAGACGGGCATCACCGCCACGGCCGGCATCGGCCCGAACCTCTATCTCTGCAAGATTGCGATGGACATCGAGGCGAAGCACAGTCCGGCCGACGCGGACGGCGTGCGCATCGCCGAGCTGGACGAGCTGAGCTACCGCCGCAAATACTGGACGCACCGCCCCCTGACGGACTTCTGGCGCATCGGGCGCGGCATCGCCGCCAAGCTCGAGGCCAACGGCCTCTACACCCTGGGCGACGTGGCGCGCTGCTCGGTGGCCAAGCCTTACGAGCGCCAGAACATGGAGACGCTGTACAAGCTTTTCGGCGTCAACGCCGAACTCCTGATCGACCACGCCTGGGGCTGGGAGCCCTGCACGATGGCCGATATCCGCGCCTACCGGCCTACGACGAGCAGCCTCTCCAGCGGGCAGGTCCTGTCCCAGCCGTACAACTTCAAAAAAGCGCGCGTGGTCATCCATGAGATGACCGAGCAGCTGGTGCTGAGCCTCGTGGACAAGCAGCTGCTCACGGACCAGATGGTGCTGCACATCGGCTACGACATCAGCAGCCTGACCGACCCGGTCGTGAAGGCGAAATACAACGGCCCCGTCACGCAGGACTGGTACGGGCGTCCCGTCCCGAAGCCCGCCCACGGCAGTGTCAACCTGCCCCGCCAGACGTCCTCCACCCGCCAGATCTGCGACGCGGTGCTGGACCTCTTCGACCGCATCGTGAACCCGGACCTGCTGGTCCGGCGGATGTACGTGGTGGCGGCGCGCCTGGTGGAGGAATCCAGCGTGCAGGCCGTCCAGTTGGATCTTTTCGATGAGCCGGCTGAGGCGGACGGGCGCGAGCGCAGCCGCCAGGAGGCCATCCTCGCCATCCGGCGCAAGTTCGGCACCAACGCCATCCTGACGGGCACCAATTTCGACGAAGGCGCCACCGGCCGCGAGCGCCACAAACAGATCGGAGGACACAAGGCATGAGCAACGATTTCGAGCACCGCTACGACGACATCATCACCCTGCCGCACCCCGACCCGGATCCTGTGCGCCACCCGCGCATGTCCCGCGCCGAGCGCGCGGCGCAGTTCGCCCCCTTCGCCGCCCTCACGGGCTTCGACGGCGTGATCGTAAAAACGGCTGACCGGCATATCGCCGACCAGCCGGATATGTACGGGGACGAAGAAAATTTCGTAGATTTGTAGAGAACATGTCCCACATACTGGCCATATTAATCAACCTTCTGCTGATGATGCCTTTCCAGCCCGTTTTCACCGCGGAGCCGATCCCTCCGCAGGTGGAGGCCCGCATGCGCGGGAACTCCTACCCGGAAGGCGGGGCACCGGAGATCCGCCTGTCCGATCTGCGCTACCTGCGCCTGTCCTATTACGATTTCAGCGGTGAGCCGCAGGTCGGCGAGATGGTCTGCAACGCGGCCATTGCGCAGGACCTGCTGGAGATCTTCGAAGCGCTCTTCGAGGCGAAATATCCCATCCGCAGCATCCGCCTGGTGGACGATTTCGACGCGTCGGACGATCTCTCGATGCTGGCGGACAACAGCTCCTGCTTCAACTACCGGGTGGTGGCCGGGACGAAGCACCTGTCGCGCCACGCGCTCGGGATGGCGGTGGACATCAATCCCTTCGAGAATCCTTACATCCGCCCGAACGGCCAGATTCTTCCGCCGGAGGCGGCGGAGTACGTCGACCGCTCAAAAGATTTCCCGCACAAAATCGACCGTGAGGACATTTGCTACATGCTTTTCCGGGAGCATGGTTTCACCTGGGGCGGGGCGTGGATCCATTCCAAAGATTATCAGCACTTTCAAAAGTAGTTTTTTTGTCTTATCTTTGAAACAATCAACCAATCTCTAATAACCGTTTATGAGAAAAACTCTCCTTTTATTCCTGCCTTTATTGGCGTTTGCGGCCTGCTCCGGCCCGGCCGATACCAATCTTAAGCTCAATGACCTTGAGTACTTCGAGCGCCAGGGCGTGAATGTGCTGGTGTACAGCAACACGTTCTCCGGCGGCTTCAATGACGAGAAGAATTCCGGCATCGAGATCATCCACCACGGCGTGCGTACCGTCCAGGGCGGCGCCGTGCGTCTGTCCAACACGCCCGAGCAGTGGGACCTCGTCCCCGAGACGACGGTCCGCAACGTGAACCGCGAGGACAACTCCATCGAGGTCGGCCTGCGCTATCCGCACTACGACTTCGACTCGCGCCTTGTCGTGACGGCGGTCGGCAAGGCCGTCCGCATCGACGTCTATTTGGACAAGCCGGTCCCCGCCGAACTGGAGGGTGACGCCGGTTTCAACATCGAATTCCTGCCTTCCCAGTACTGGAACAAGGCTTACGTGATGGACGGCAAGGCAAACCGTTTCCCGCGCTACACCGCCAGCCTGACGACCACGCGCCCCAATGAGGAGAAGGTCTATCAGTACAAGGGCTACAAGACCTACGACGACCGCGGAACCGGCCGCTTCGTGGATCCGCTCCCGCTGTCCACCGGCCATGAACTGATCGTGGCGACGGACGATCCGGGCCGCCTGATCAAGATCACCAGCGAGGATGCCGAGATGAACCTCTACGACGGCCGCCTGCTGGCGCAGAACGGCTGGTACGTACTGCGCAGCGTGCTGCCCGTCGGCCAGACCGGCAAGGTGCTGAGCTGGACCGTGGAGCCGAACGCCATCCCCGGCTGGATCCGCGAGCCGAACGTGGGATTCTCGCAGGTGGGCTACCTGCCCGCCCAGCAGAAGGTGGCCGTGGTCGAGCTGGACAAGCTCGACAAGCCCCGCGCCACGGCCGAGGTCTGGCGCGTGAAGGACGACGGCACCACCGCGCGCGCCTTCTCCGGCCCCGTGAAGACCTGGGGCAGGTACTACAAGTACAACTACGTGAAGTTCGACTTCAGCGACGTGAAGGAACCGGGCGTGTACTTCATCAAGTACGGCGACATCAAGACCAACGACTTCATCATCGGCGACGATGTCCTGGACCGCATCACCGACGCCACGAGCGACGTCTGGATCCCGATTCACATGAACCACATGATGGTCAACGAGGCCTATCGCATCTGGCACGGCGAGCCCTTCAAGGAGGGTTACCTCCAAGCTCCGGCCAACACGGACCACTTCGACCTGCACAGCCAGGGCCCCATCGACACCAAGTACAAGGCTCTCCAACTGATCCCCGGCCTGAACGTGGGCGGCTTCTTCGACGCCGGCGACTTCGACATCGAGACGGGCTCCAACATCAGCGTGGTGCAGAACCTGGTCTCCGACTGGGAGCGTTTCAAGCCCATGCGCGACGAGACCTTCGTCAGCGAGGAGCAGCGCTACGTGGACCTGCACCGTCCGGACGGCGTGCCTGACGTGCTGCAGTATATCGAGCACGGCGTGCTGAACCTCGTGGCCCAGGCCGAGAACATCGGCCACATGTCCCAGACGCTCTCCAACTCCGTCCTTGACAACTATCATCACCTGGGCGACGCGGCCGCCATCACCGACGGCCTGCACTACGACCCGCGCCTGAAGCCGTACCAGAAGTCCGCCGACGGTAAGTCGAGCGGCACGCCGGACGACCTGTGGGCCTTCACGACACGCAACCCGGGCCTGGACCTGCAGGCGGCCACGATGTTCGCGGCGGCGAGCCGCGCCCTGACCGGCTACAACGACAAGCTCGCGCAGCGCGCCCTCACGCAGTCCAAGCGCCTGATGAAGGAGGGGACCGAGCTGCTCGCGAAGAACCCGATGGCCGCCCGCATGCGCGGCCGCGGCTTCGGCAACATGTCCACGAACCTGCAGCTCTATGTCTGCACGGGTGAGCAGCACTACCTTGACGACTTCCAGCAGCAGGTCTGGCCGGCGCTCGACCGCGGTCCGGAATTCGCCATGCAGGCGGCGCTCGACGCCATTCCGTATCTGGACGAGGCTTACAAGGAGCGCCTACGCCCGTACGTGGTCCAGTACAAGCAGTACCTGGACAGCCTCGACACGGTCAACCCGTACGGCGTGCCCATCGGCGAAGGCAACTGGGCCGGCAGCGGCAGCGTCGTGAGCTTCGGCACCACGGCCAGCTTCGCCAGCCAGTATTATCCCGATATTGTCGGGCCGGAATACGCCCTGAAGGCCGCAGGCTACATGTTCGGCTGCCATCCGTACCACAACTACTCGCTGGTGGCCGCCGTCGGCGCCACGCGCCCGAAGCAGGTCTTCTACGGCAACAACCGTGCGGACTTCTCCTTCATCCCGGGCAACGTGGCCCCGGGCGTGCTCTTCCGCCATCCGGACCACTTCGAGAACTTCGACGACTGGCCCTTCCTCTGGGGACAGAACGAAGGCACGATCGCCGGCAACACAGCTTACCTGATCTTCGGCGCCGCGCTGCAGAATCTGGTTAAATAGCTATCATCGGAAATAAAAAGCCGTGCCTTTCGGGGCACGGCTTTTTGTTTAGAGTTCTTCTTCGACGCAGGTCTTGGGGTCCTTGATTTTTCGGACCGGATCGCAGGTCAGGTCGACGCCCAGTTTCTTGAAGGTCTTGCGGTCCACTTCGCTCAGCATGACGGTGGAGTGGACCTGCGCGCCTTTGAGCTTGGGCAGCTGGTCGAGTGCGAGTTTACAGTTCTCGTCCAGCAGGCTCATCATGGAGATGGTGACCAGGACTTCGTCCGTATGCAGGCGCGGGTTGTGCCCGTGCAGGTAGGTGACCTTGGTCTTCTGGATCGGGGCGATCATGGTCTTCGGGATGAGCTTGACGTTGTGCTCGATGCCGGCCAGGTGCTTCAGCGCGTTCAGCAGGAGCGCGGCGCTGGGGCCGAGCAGGGGAGAGGTTTCCGCGGTGAGGATGGTGCCGTCCTCGAGCTCGATGGCCGCCGTGGCGCCACCGGCTTTCTCGAGGCGCTCGTGCGCGGCCACGGTGGTCTTGCGGTCGGCCGTCGTGATGCCGGCCTTCTTCATCAGCAGGACCAGCTTGTTGACCTCGGCCTCCGTCGTCTTGCCGTCGGCGAACTTGCAGAGCGCCGTGTAGTAGCGGCGGATGATCTCCTGCAGGGAGGCTTCGCGGCACACCGCGTCATCGCTGATGCAGGAGCCGATCATGTTCACGCCCATGTCGGTCGGCGACTTGTACGGCGACTGGCCGTAGATGTCCTCGAAGAGGGCGTTCATCACCGGGAAGATCTCGATGTCGCGGTTGTAGTTGACGGCCGTCTCGCCGTAGGCGTCCAGGTGGAAGGGGTCGATCATGTTGACATCCTCCAGGTCGGCCGTGGCGGCCTCGTAGGCGATGTTGACGGGATGGTTCAGCGGAAGGCTCCAGACCGGGAAGGTCTCGAATTTGGCGTAGCCGGCCTTGATGCCGCGCTTGTTCTCCTGGTAGAGCTGGCTCAGGCAGACGGCCATTTTGCCGCTGCCGGGGCCGGGGGCGGTCACGACCACGAGAGGCTTGCTGGTCTCGATGTAGTCGTTCCTGCCGAAACCCTCGTCGGAGTCGATCAGGGCCACGTTGTTCGGGTAGCCTTCGATTGTGTAATGGTAATAGACCTTGATGCCCATGCGCTCGAGGCGCTTGCGGTAGGCGTCGGCGCTGCTTTGGCCGTTGTAGTGGGTGACGACGACGCTGTTCACGCTGAAGCCACGGTCCATGAACTCGTCGCGCAGGCGCAGCACGTCCATGTCGTAGGTGATACCCAGGTCGTTGCGGATCTTGTTCTTCTCGATATCCACGGCGCTGATCACGATCACGATCTCCAGATCGTCCTTCAGCTGATAGAGCATCTTGAATTTGCTATCCGGCTCGAAGCCCGGAAGCACGCGGCTGGCGTGGTAGTCGTCAAACAACTTGCCGCCGAATTCCATGTACAGTTTATTGCCGAATTTGGCAATGCGTTCCTTGATGTGCTCAGATTGGATTATGAGATATTTCTCGTTGTCGTACCCGTATTTCATAAAAGACATTTATTACACTACGGGTTACAAAATTACGTAAAATCCGCCGGAATATCAACAAAAATTCTTAACTTGCACAACCATTGTAATTAATAACACATAACCAAGCTTTTTTGTCGCGTTCTATTTCCATGGACGGAGTCAAAATCATTGAGATCAAGAAGAGCGTCTTTGCGGATAACGACGCTGCGGCCGGTGTGCTCCGGCAGGAGCTGAAGGCCCGGGGCGTCTATCTGCTGAACCTGATGTCCTCGCCCGGCAGCGGCAAGACCACCACGCTGATCCGGACCATCAACCTCATCAAGGACAAGATCCGCGTGGCCGTGATGGAAGCCGACATCGACTCGGACGTCGATGCCGTCAAGATCAAGCAGGCCACCGGGATTGAATCCATCCAGCTCCACACGGGCGGCATGTGCCACCTGGATGCCGGCATGACGCGGCAGGGGCTCGAGAACCTTGCGCCCGGCGATGCCGACCTGGTTATCCTGGAGAACGTGGGCAACCTGGTCTGCCCGGCCGAGTTCGACACGGGCGCCGTCTGCAACGCCATGATCCTCTCCGTGCCGGAAGGCGACGACAAACCGCTCAAGTATCCGCTGATGTTCTCCGTCTGCGACCTCGTCCTCGTCAACAAAACGGACGTCCTGCCGTATTTCGACTTCGACCTGGACCGCTGCCGGGAGCATGTCCGTATGCGCAACCCCACGGCGCGCGTCATCCCCATCTGTGCCAAGACGGGGGAGGGCGTGGATGCCTTTGCGGCGTGGCTGCTGGAGCAGGTGGCTGCCTGGAAAACTAACTAACTGACTGATAACCGAGATTTTATGCCTGAAATGTCCACCAAGTTCGTCCCCAAGCACAAGGGGGATCCGAACCCGAATCCGAAACTGTTGAAGTTCGTCCGGCACGTCACCGACCGTGTGCCCGGCAAGATCAAGATGACCTCCGACGCTCCGGAATACTGGGGCCTGGCGTGCATCTTCGAAGATGAGATGGATCCCGTGACGCGCGAAGCCGCGCTGGATCTGCTCCTGGACATGCTCCCGCCCAACTTCTTCAAGGTGCGTGAGCACCGTCCGTACGCGCTTCTGCACGCGTGGAACGCGGAGAAGCATTACACTCCGGATGACGCCTCCTTCGATGAACTGCTGGACAAACTGGCCTATTTCGGCATGCTGGAGTACGACTACGGCGACAAATACACCGACGACGGCCCCGTGCCCGGCACGACCTACCGGCGGGAGGACCGCATCTACTGGGTACCCATGTTCGTGCCCGGCAGCGCCGAGTATACGAACATGAATACGGAGCTGATGGACCGGCATCCGGAACTGGCGATGTTCTTCGAGCGCATGACCTTCCTGCCGCTGGAGAAGATCACGCCCATGGTACCGATGGGCGGCTCGGGCATCGGTATGCACGTGATCCCCGTGGAGAAAGCAATCAGCATGGAGAACCAGTCCGTCAGCATCGAACACATTTCCTACTGGCTGAAGAAATACGAGGGGCACATCGGCGTGGGCATCTGCTCCTGCCGTTACGGCCGCAAGAAGCTGGATGAGGGCTGTGCCGACGACTACCGCGACTGGTGCATCGGCGTCGGCGACATGGCGGACTACCTGCGCGAGACGGGCCGCGGCCACGACATCACCTACGACGAGGCGATGGCGATTCTCAAGAAGGCCGAGGACCATGGTTTCGTGCACCAGATCACCAACATCGACGGCGAGGGCAAGATCTTCGCCATCTGTAATTGCAATGTAAAGATTTGCAATGCGTTGCGCACGTCGCAGCTCTTCAATACGCCCAACATGTCCCGCAGCGCCTACGTGGCGAAGGTGGATCCGAAAAACTGCGTCGCCTGCGGCCGCTGCGTGGAATACTGCCCGGCCGGCGCCGTGAAGCTGGGGCAGAAACTGTGCACGAAGCACGGGGAGCAGACCTATCCCAAGCAGGAGCTGCCGGACGCCGCGAAATGGGGTCCGAACAAATGGAATGAGGATTACCGCGACCGCAACCGCATCAATTGCTATCCGACGGGCACGTCGCCCTGCAAGACCGCGTGTCCGGCGCACATCGCCGTGCAGGGCTACCTGAAGAAGGCCGCCGAGGGCAAGTATACCGAGGCGCTGGAGCTGATCAAGCGCGAGAACCCCTTCCCGGCCGTCTGCGGCCGCATCTGCAACCGCCGCTGCGAGGACGCCTGCACGCGCGGGACGATCGACCGTCCGGTCGCGATCGACGCCGTGAAGAAGTTCCTCGCCGAGCGTGACCTGCACGCCGAAACGCGTTTCGTGCCGGAGGTCAACATCTGCTCCAACGTGGAGGAGCGCTGGCCGCAGAAGATCGCCATTATCGGCGGCGGCCCGGCCGGCATGAGCTGCGCCAACTACCTGGCCACGATGGGCTACAGGCCGACTGTGTTCGAAAAGAATCCCGAGCCGGGCGGCATGCTCCGCTACGGCATCCCGTCCTACAAACTGGAGAAAGACGTCATCGCCGCCGAGATCGACATCATGAAGGAAATCGGCGTCGAGGTGCGCACGGGCGTGGAAGTGGGCAAGGATGTTACCATCGCGCAGCTGCGCGAACAGGGCTACGAGGCCTTCTACGTGGCCATCGGCTGCCAGGGCGGCCGCCTGCCGGGCATTCCCGGCGAGACACTTCCCGGCACGACGACGGCCATCGACTTCCTGCACGACGCCAACTGCGGCCAGGTGAAGGTCGCCGGGAAGGTCGTCGTGGTGGGCGGCGGCAACGTGGCGATCGACGCGGCGCGCGTGGCGAAGCGCAGCGGGGCGTCCGAGGTCACGATGCTTTCGCTCGAGACCGAGGACATCATGCCCGCTTCGCTGGAGGAGCGCGCCGAGGCCCGCGAGGACGGCGTCGTCCTCAATCCCGGCTGGGGCCCGAAGGAGGTTCTGGGCGAGGGGAAGGTGAGCGGCATCGTTTTCAAGAAGTGCACTTCCGTCTTCAACGCCGAGCATAAGTTCGCACCGGAATACGATGAGAATCAGCTGATCACCCTGGAGGCTGACCTGGTCGTTTTCGCGATCGGCCAGACCGTCATCCTGAAGGATCTGCTCAAGGATACGAAGGTGGAGTTCTTCCGCGGGGTGTATCCGGTGGCGGACAAGCTGACCTATCAGACGGCCGAGCCCGACATCTTCGTGGGCGGCGACTGCTTTACCGGTCCGAAGTTCGCCATTGACGCGATTGCGGCCGGCAAGGAGGCGGCCGAGAGCCTGCACCGCTATGTGCAGCACGGCCACCTGACCATCGGCCGCAACCGGCGCGATTTCATCGAGCTGGACAAGCAGGATATTGTGGTGGAGAGCTATGACAACGGCTCCCGCCAGGATCCCGGCGTGGTGCCGAACAAGGACAATTTCCGGGAGTACCACGGGACGCTGTCGGAGGAGCAGGTGAAGAAGGAGACCGCCCGCTGCCTCAGCTGTGGCGCTTCCGTCGTCGACGAGAACCGCTGCATCGGCTGCGGCATCTGCACGACCAAGTGCGGCTTCGACGCCATCCACCTGTACCGCGTGCATCCCGAGGCGAGCCACTTCGTCACCTCTGAGGACAAGTTCTCCGGCATTCTCCCTTACATGATCAAACGAACTGGTAAAATCCTGTTTAAGAAGAAGTCCTGATGCACGAATTAGGGATAGTGTTTTATATTATCAAGGACGTCAAGGAGGCGGCTGAGGCGAATGGTGTGCAGAAGGTGTCGGCGGTGGTGATGAATATCGGGGAAGTGTCGACGGTGGTGCCGGAGTACCTGACGGACTGCTGGCGCTGGGCGGCGGACAAGGAGGCGGTGCTGCGGGGCTGTGAGCTGAAGATCCATCCCATTCCGGCCGTGTCGTACTGCGAGGACTGCCGGACGGAGTATGAGACGGTCCGCTTCGGAAAGACCTGTCCGCACTGCCAGAGCGGCAAGACCTACCTGCTTCGTGGTAATGAAGTGGAAATCAAGGAAATAGAAGTAATGAACCAATAAACAACAGTCAATTATGTCTTGTTATGTCGTTCCGCTGGTGGAAGCAGCCATCGTCAGTGCGTGCCGCAAGCGCGCCCTGCGGTCTTCCAGCCCGCTCCTGCAGGAGCTGCCCGCTCTGGAGAAGATGCTCTGGGGCGGCACCGTGATGCTCATCGTGGATCATGCCATCAATGGCGAACTGTTCGCCTGGACACCTTTGGAAATGCTCAAGGTGGGCGTGCCCATGTCGCTGGCAATCACACTGGTGTGGCTGGTCTACGCGCTGGTCAAGGTCCGGAAGAAAGAACCCAAATTATCTACCAAATAACACTAAACCATGTTTTTCGAAGTTTATGGGGCAAATGCGTTTGCCCAGTGGGGAATGCTGATCGTGGTCCTGTTGGGCCTCATTCTCCTCAATGAATTCGCCCGTCGCACCAAGTTCGGCGGTATCTTTACTTTCCTGGTGGTCCCGGTGGCCCTGACCGTCTACTTCCTGGCCATCTGGCTCGGTGTGCGCAACGGCGCCCAGTGGGCGCTGGAGAACCAGACGCATATCTACATGCAGGGTTGGTTCCACTACGCCAAGCTTTACGCCGCCACGGCCGGGTGTATCGGCTTCATGATGATCAAGTACAAGTGGGGCATCGGTGCCAAGCACTGGTTCAAGCCTTTCCCGTTCATCATCGTGGGCATCAACATCCTCATCGCCTGCGCATCCGACTTTGAAAGTGCGGCCATGGGATGGAACAAGTGGTGGCTGACTTCCGAAGGCGTCTGGCAGTACGGCGGCTGGCACAACGTGATGAACGGCGTGGCCGGTCTGATCAACATCTTCTGTATGACCGCCTGGTGGAACGTGTATCCTTCCAAGGACAAGAAGGACATGATCTGGGCCGACATGACCTGGGTTTACATCCTGGCCTATGACGTGTGGAACTTCGCCTACACCTACAACTGCCTCCCGACGCACAGCTGGTACTGCGGTGTCGCCCTGCTGGCGGCTCCGACCATCGCCGCCCTCCTGTGGAACCGCGGCGGCTGGATCCAGAACCGCGCCAACACCCTGGCCATCTGGTGCATGTTCGCCCAGGTGTTCCCGCTCTTCCAGGAGACCTTCAAGAACGGCCAGCAGTGGTACCCGTGGGCCACGCTTCCCGTCCTTTATCCGGAGGGAGTCGGTACCATTGAGAAGCTTTACGAGGCCGCCGGCGGTGAAGCCGCTGTCGTGGGCACCACGGTTGATCCTTCCGTCGTGGCCGCCAATCCGACGATGATGACGGTCATCAGCGCCGCCGCCCTGGTCATCAACATCGTTGTGATCGGCTACATCTGCGCCCAGGCGAAGAAACGTCACATCAATCCGTACAAGGAAGACGTCTTCGTGGACCAGAAGTACTACAAGGATGCGATGGCCCGTGCCGAGTTGGGTTAGTAGTATTTATTATTGTTGGTGGAGGCCCGGTTGGTTCCGGGCCTCCTTTTTTCTTCCCGCGACTTTTTGTATCTTTGTATAACTATGAAGAAAGTCGGACTTTTCATTGACACCTGGTACCCGATGGTGGACGGTGTCATCAAGGTGGTGGACAATTACGCGCGCCGCCTGACGCAATACTGTGACGTGGTGGTGTTCTGCCCGGAGACCCGGGGCTACAGCAAGGAAGAGGACAGAAAGATGCCTTACAAGGTGGTCCGCTGCAATTCCGTGCCCCTGCTGGGGAGCGATTATGACATCCCCGCGGCATCGCTGGACCCGAAATTCGAGGCGAAGCTCCTGCGGAGCAAGATCGATATGGTCCACATCCATTCGCCCTTCGCCGTCGGCATGGCGGGCGTGCTGTATGCCAAGATCCACAAGCTGCCCGTCGTTGCCACGCTCCACAGCCAGTACAGGCAGGACTTCGAGAAGCCGCTCCGTTTTGAATTCTCCGTCAACGTGGCCATGGACGCCATCATGCGCGTGTTCAACGCCTGCGACGAGTGCTGGGCGGTGAACGGCGGCATCAAGGAATTATACGAAAAAGAATACGGCCTGACGGCACCCTGCAAGGTGCGCCTGAACGCCACGGACCACAAGCCCGTGGCCGATCCCGCCGAAGCCGCGCGCATTGTCAACGAGACCTACGGCGTTCCGGCCGATGCGACGGTCTTCCTCTTCGTGGGTCGCATCAATTTCATCAAGAATATCGATTTCACGGTCCGTGCGCTGGCGAAGGCCAAGGAGATGGGCCTCAAGAACTTCCGCATGCTCTTTGCCGGCAAGGGGCAGGACGAGGAGGCTCTTTCCGCGCTGGTGCGGGAACTGGGGCTGGAGGAAGAAGTGGTGATGTGCGGCCTGATCAACGGCAAGGAGATGCTCGAGAACCTGTTCTCCCGGGCGAAGCTGTTCCTCTTCCCGTCGCTCTATGACGCCAACTCCCTGGTGCAGATCGAGGCGGCCTGCCAGGGCACGCCCACGGTGTTCCTCGAGGGTGCGAAGACCGCTGCGACCGTCACGCCGGGCGTGAACGGCTTCGTGTCGGCACCGGGCGAGGAGAACTACGCGCGCACCATCCTGGACATCATGGCCGATCCGGAGCTGTACGGGCGCGTCAGCGCCGCCGCCCGCCGCGACCTGTATCTCAACTGGGATGACGTCGTCCGCGAGGTCTATGCCGACTACTGCCGCTTCTGCGAGCAGCGTTAGTCTTTGACGATTAAATATTTACGCAGGAGCTCGATTTCCTCCGGGGAGAGGGGGTCGACGTTGTCGGCGTGGCGCGTGGTGGCCCAGTTGTAGGCCAGCTCGTTGATACTCATGGTCTTGGGATTGCCGAACTTGCGCAGGTAGGTGATGAGCTCGTAGAGGATGTGCGTTTCCTTCTCCGTTGCGCGGAAATTGCGCAGCCGCTTGTTCGTCTTGGCGAAGGTCGTCAGTTCATAATCCTTCGACAGGTCGCTTTCCGACACGCCCACCAGGGCCTCGATCAGGAAGGCCAGGGAGCCGGTCCGGTCGGCGCCGCCCGCACAGTGGAAATAGACGGGCTTGCCCTCGCTGAGGTAGCCGAGGATGGCGCGGATGGCCTGCTGGTAGAGCTCCTGGGTGTTACCGGTGCCGCGGCCCAGGTTCTTCTCGACCGGGAATTTGAGGTAGTCGGCGCCGTCGATGACCGGGCCGACGTGCGCTTCGCTCTCCTTGATGCCGCGCAGGTCGAGGTCGAGGGCGATGCCGAGGTCTTTCAGGAAGATATCCTTGCCGCTCTGCGGCATGCGGGAGGAGAGCCGGGCGCCCCGGTAGATTTTGCCGTAGGCGATGTGGCCGCCGTCCGCCTGCCAGCCGCCGAGGTCGCGGACGTTCTCCGCGATGCCGTTGATCCAGCGCAGCGGGCCCACGGGGCGCACGCACCCCGTCTTGATCGCTTTCCCGTTGCGGTCGAGCACCTTATAGAAATAGTTCACCCCGGGGATGAGGTTGAAGATCTCGGCGGGGGAGTCGCTGACAGGCTGCTCGACGACGCCCTTGAAGTTGGCGGCGGTGGAGAGTACGAGCTGGGCTGCTTCCCCCGTCCAGGCGATCCTGACGGGCAGCGGCTTGTCGTTGGCGCCGTATTTCTCCATGTATTCCAGCGCGAAGGAGACGGTGTAGGCGGTATCGGCCGCGTAGTCCACTTCCTCCAGGAATTTCCGGGTTCCGACATTCTCGATATCACATTTTTCGACGGCGGTCGGCTTGACCGGCTGGATGGTCCCGCAGGAAACGAGGATGGCCGCAAGGGCCGCAATGAGCAGGAATCTTTTCTTCATAAGGCGCATAAAAAAGTAGTCAGCGCAAATCTATATTATTTCAAAGAAACAAGAAATGCGCTGACGAATCTTTATACGATTATGAAACGCCTGTCAAAAGGCGGGGCCTCAGGCTACAGTTGCGCCTGACCCTGGAAAGAGGTGGGGCTGTCGCCAAAGTTCAGGGAAAATGACATCTCCTTGCCGACGATTTCCCCTTTCAGGTCGGTCACGGTGTACCGGGGATACTCCCCGCCCATCGCAAGCGGAATCGTCCTTTCGCACGAAAGCAGGATCTTTTCCGTCGTGCTCTGGACGGCGACGTTCGGGATGGTCACATCAATGGTCACGGGCATCTGAGGCACGAAACGGATCTGGTAGATGATGATGGACGCGGTCTTGCCATCCTCGGAGGGGGTGAAGTTGACCTGGATGTTCTCGTTGTTGAAGGGCTCTCCCTTGTACATGACGGTCACCGTGCCTTTGTAGTCGGACATTTCGGGGACGATCGGGGTTTCAGGTTCGGCTTTACCGCAGCCGATCAGCGTCATGGCCACAAGGGCCGCAAAAATCATTTTTGTTTTCATTCTATTACAGTTTAATGGATATTCCAAGCAGGATGGTGCGCGGCTTGACGCCGGCGAAGAATTCGTTCCCCACGGACTTGAAGTAGAAACTGTGCCCCGGGGTCTGGGCCAGATTCTCGCCGCGCACGTAGATCTCCCAGCGGGGGAAGACCAGGGCCACCCGTGCGTCGGGGCGGAGCCGGAAGGGCTCGCGGAGCGTGTTCTCCTCGTTCCAGTAGATGGAGCCTGCGCCCCGGGCGGAGAGGTCTAGGTCCACGCGGCGGCTGTCCCAGCGGAAGCTGTAGCCGATGCTGACATACAGCGTGTGGCGGGGGACATAGGGGACGAAGTGGCCGGCGTAGTCGTGATTGCCGTCGTCGTAGCTGACGAAACGGCTGTCGCACCAGGACCAGGACAGGTGCGTTCGGAAGTCGCCGGGTGTCCAGTCCAGCTCCGCTTCCGCACCGATGCTCCGGCTGCGGCCGGCGTTTGTCATCATCCTGCCCGTGGAAAGGCCCGGCGGGAAAACGGTCAGCTGCTGATGGCTCACGGCGATGTAGTAGGCGGAGAGTTCCGCGCGCAGGTCGCCCCGGCGCAGCCGGGCCCCGGCCTCGAAGTTCCAGGCGGTTTCCGGGTCGTATTCCGTGTTCTCGGCCGAGACGGAGACGATGGGACGGTCCAGGTAAACACCCAGGTCCCTCATCATCCCGTTCATCGTCAGGTTCTGGAGGATGTCGGAAAAGATCTGCGTATTGAACCCCCCGGCGCGATAGCCTTTCGCTACGGTCGTGTAGAGCGTCCAGGTGTCGTCCGGCCGGTACAGGGCGGCCAGTTTGGGCAGCAGCTCCAGGCATCCGTGGTTCTGGTGCCCGCGGTAGGGCACGGAGAAGGGCTTGTCCGCCGCCATGGTCGGCACGAAGCGGTAGTGCAGGCTCGCGAGGCAGTTGAAATCCATCCGGGCCCCTTCGTAGTCCAGGCGAAGGCCGGCCGTGAACTGCCACCGGCCGACCGTCAGGACCGATTCGTGGAAGAGCGCCGCGTTCCAGGTGTGGATGAGAAAATCGGAGTTGACGGGAAACTCGGCGTCCGGAATGGTGAGGTAGCCGATGTCGGCGGGAATATGCGCATTGGCGTTGTCCAGGATGAGCCTTTCGATGCCGTCCCGCTTGAAGTTGACGGGCGCCGCCAGGTGATTCAGTTTGTACAGGGCGAAGAAGCCGGTCTTGGGCTGCCAGGCCGCGTCGGCGTCCGCGCGGGAGATGCGCAGCTCCAGGGTGCCCGCGCCGCTGTGCTGCCGCTGCTGCAGGGTGAAGACGGAGTCGGCCGTGTAGTCCTGGTCCATGTGCATGTCGTCTGCCAGGAGCTGGATGGAAGCCGCGGCGTCGGCCGTGAAGGCGTCCGCCCGCAGCCGGGCATACAGCCCTTCGACGATGGACGCGCGGGCGTAACTGCCTTCATCGTTGTACGAAACGGGCAGCTGGACGCCGTCCAGCCAGCGGCCGTAGGCGAAGCCGCCCTCCCGGGAGAGGCTGGCCCAGAGCGTGTTGCCCATAAACAGTCGTTCGTTGACCTTGTGCTCCCACTTCCAGTGGAGCGACAGTCCGTCGTAGGGGTCGCAGTTCCTGCCCTTGTATTCATTGCGGAAGAAGCCGTCGCCGTGCCGGTACTGCGCCGTCAGGACGTGGTGGCCGAGGGTGTAGATGCCGCCCACGCGCACGGAGTTTGCGCTGCCGTATTCGAGGTGGAACCCCCGCCGCATGCCGTCGGTGGGGGAGACGGACTGCAGGGCGAGTACGCCGCCCAGGGCGTTCCGGCCGTAGAGCGTGCCTTGCGGCCCCCGCAGCACCGTGGCGCTGCGGACGCCTTCCCAGTCGAAGTCATAGGCATTCTTGTCCAGCACCGGGATGCCGTCCAGATAGAGCCCCATCACGGGGTTTTCCATCCGGGAGCCCAGTCCGCGCATGTAAATGGTGGAAGTGAGCGAGGCGCCGTATTCGGGGATATACAGACCGGGGACTTGCCCCGACAGCCGGTTGTGACGATACGTGTTACTGCTCTGCAGGGCATCTTCGCGCAGGACTGTGACAGGCGATGGAAGCCTGTCCACGGACACGGATTCTTTCAGGGCCGTGACCGTGGCTGCCTGCAGCAGCGTGTCGCAGACCGGAGATGCCGCAGAGAGCAGGGAAATGAAAATAGCTGTCAACATTGCGGATGCAAATTTCCGCAATCCTGCGCGAATATTTTAGAACGGATTGTGCCTGAATTAGGATTATCCTTGCATCTTTTTCCGGAAGGAAGAAGGCGTCATGCCCGTCTCTTTCTTGAACAGGCGCGAAAAATAGGACTGATCTTCTATCCCGACTGCCGCGGCTATGTCGATGACTGACAGCGCGCTCGTGGCCAGCAGATGCTTGGAGCGCTGGATGCGCACGATGTCGATCCAGGCGCCGACGCTGCGACCGGTATTCTTCTTGACCAGCCGGCTCAGATAATTCTCACTGATGCCGGCAGCCTCCGCATAGGTGGCGATGGTGCCGGGCATCCGGCCGGGCTCGAAGACGGACTCCAGGAAGGCGCTTACGGCCGCCGGAATCCCCTCGGGCAGGTTGGGCCGGAGGCGCGAAAGGAGCAGGTCCAGGCCTTTTTCGACAAAGACCCGGTCGCCCTTTTCAAAAGCGATGGCGAGCATGTTGAAAAGCTCAGTTATAAAGGCGCCCTCGTCAAACCAGAAGCCCTGGTGGATGGGTGTTGAGAGGTAGCGCAGCGGCTGATTGTCCCTGAGGATGGCGGGGGTGAAGCCTCCGGTGTATCCGACGGCGTCCCGGTAGTAGCGGATGGCGAAAGGGCAGTGCTGGGGAATCAGGAGGATCTGTCCGGGCTGGCAGAGATAGGGCGCGCCCTCCACGTCGGCGAGCACTTCGCCCGAAGTGATATAGATGAAACCGATGAGCGGCAGCCGGGCGACGGGGACGTCGGCCGGCTTGATGGAGCTGGAAGTGTCCATCCGCCGGATGAAGAACGGCGTGGATGAAAAGTCTGCTTCCGGACTCCAGTGCGCTTTGGGTTTCTGCGGTCTTTCCAATTTATGCTGTCTTTGTCATCTCTTTGCGGCGCGCTTCGTAGTAGGCGTGCCGTTTGGGGTTTTCCGGAAACCAGCCACGGAGGACCCGCTTTTCCTGCATGAACATCTCTCCGATGCCCCACATGCAGCAGAACGCAAAGCCGCCGATGATGATGGAAAGGGTATTGTTCCGGACAAAGAGGGAGAGCACGCAGAAGGCCAGTCCGGCCACCAGCCAGACCCACCAGCTCTGCTTCCCCCAACGATACTCCATTTTGATGACCAGGGGATGGCAGATGCCAATGCACAGGAAGACTGCCGCTCCGACGAGAATGCCGTTGAAATTCATTTACACTACTTTTTGCGTCGGCAAAGATAATACAAAAGATCATACAAATTCGAAGGGTATATCATTATTTATGATGATTTTCTGAAATATCGCTTGCGATATAAAATAATTGTCGTACATTTGCATCGTGAACGATATAAAATCAATAGATATGGACAAGATTTACAACTACAAAGCCCTGAACAACAAGGGACAGGAATTGGACTTCGCGCAGTTCGAAGGCAAGGTGCTTCTCATCGTCAACACCGCTTCCAAGTGCGGTTTCACGCCTCAGTACGACGGTCTCGAGGCCCTCTATCAGAAATATAAGGAGCAGGGTCTGGCCATCGTCGGCTTCCCCTGCGACCAGTTCGCCCACCAGGAGCCCGGCTCCGACGCGGAGATCGAGGAGTTCTGCCGCCTCAATCACGGCGTGACCTTCCCGCTGATGAAGAAGGTCGACGTAAACGGCCCCGAGGAAACCCCGGTCTTCACTTACCTGAAGTCCGTCGCGCCGACCGAGGAGTACAAGGGCCTGAAGGCCAAGGCCGCCCGCACGATGCTCAAGGGCATCAGCAAGAGCGCCAAGAAGGACAGCGACATCCTCTGGAACTTCACCAAGTTCCTCATCAACCGCGACGGCAGCGTGGTCAAGCGCTTCGCGCCCGTGGCCGAGCCGGAATCTTTCGAGAAGGACATCCAGGAGATGCTGTAATGGACGAACGGTTCAAGCTGGACAACCAGCTCTGTTTCAGGCTCTATACCGCTTCGCGCCTGCTTACGCAGGCCTATCACCCGCTGCTCTCGGAGCACGGGCTCACGTACCCCCAGTACCTGGTGCTGATGGTCTTGTGGGAGCAGGACGCGCAGCCGGTGAACGACATCGCCAAGCGCCTGTTGCTGGAGACCAACACGGTGACGCCGCTGCTCAAGCGGATGGAGACCGAAGGCATCCTGACGCGCACGCAGGGCAAGAAAGACGCCCGGCAGATGATCGTGAAGCTGACGAAGAAGGGGAGAGACCTGCAGCAGCGGCTGACCGCCGTCCCCGAGACCGTGGGCCGCGCCGTCCTCTGCAAGAGCGTCACCCCGGAAACCGTTCCCGGCCTGTTCGGCATGCTGGACGACATCATTCAGAATCTCAAAGATTAAGCGTATACCATAAAAACAGAACCCCGGCGGGCCGTCAGGCTGCCGGGGTTCTCGTTTTCGGCTAGTTGCCGAGGATGATCGCCGGTGAGATGTGCAATCGCTGGTAGATCTTCTTTGCTGTCTTCAGGGTGGGCTCCGCCCGTCCCATGAAGAAATCGTTGACGCGCGAAGGGCTGATTTCCAACAGGCTGGCCAGGTCCTTCTGGCTGATCCCCAGCTCGTGCATCCGGAGCTTGAGGACTTCCTTCAGGCTGGGTTCGCCGATGTCGAAGACTTCTTCGGAATAGTCGGCGACCAGGTTCGAAAGCAGCTCCAGCTCGATGCTCGCCGGATCCGTGCTCGGGGTGTTCTCCCGGACGGTGGGGAAGAGTTCTTCAACCCGTCCTTTGGCCCACTCGTACTGCTCTCTGGTCGTGATCTTGGTCATGACTATTCTTCTGCGTACTCTCTGCGGATCTCGCGGCGCTTGGCGGTGTAGACTTCGCCGAGCTCGTTCCACTTCTCGTTGGAGCGGGCCGTGTAGAAGCTCATGCCGTCCAGCTTGTTGACCAGCAGGTTCTCGGCGGTCTTGAGGGAGTCGTCCACGTGGCAGTAGGCGAAGATGAAGTTCTCGAGCATCGCGGCGCGCAGCTCGGGATACTCCTCGATGGCCTTCTGGCTGGCGGCCAGGTCGGTGGCCAGGTTGAGCTGGTCGTAGCCGGAGGAGATGGCGACGAGCTGCTTGAAGGTCTCTTCCGCGAGCTTCTCGCGGCCGGGGGCGTAGCGGGCTCCGGATTTGTTCTGGGCGAATGCGCTGCCTGCCATCAGGGCGAGGGCGGCGAGGAGAATGAGGGCTTTTTTCATGGTGTTGTGGTTTTAATTATGGATAAGATTGGTAATGTTGACAAGCTGGATCGAGAACTTGACGGCGATGATGAGCTGACAGTCGCCGCCCGGAATTCCGAAACTGTACTGATCTCCACCGAGGCGGCTTACGTTTGCGAAGTCGCCCTGCATGTCTTCGAAGCTCGTCCAGTTGCTTTTCTTGACGACGGAGGCCCACTCCTGGAGGGCGGTTTTCGCCTCCGGGTGCGCGCCGATAAACTCCTTCAAAGGCTGTTCTGTGAAGATACGCATGGTGCAAATATAAAAACAAAATTTTAAATTCCAAAAGATTCTATTGAATTACAAAATTATTATGATACAATTTAATTGATTACCTTTGCCCTATATATATGGATATTAATATTAATTATATAGAAAAGGGGAGCGGCGAACCGCTGATCCTGTTGCATGGCAACGGGGAGGACAGCAGCTACTTCAACGGGCAGCTGGATGCGTTCGCGCGCCATTTCCATGTCTATGCGCTGGATACCCGCGGGCACGGGAAAACGCCCCGGGGCACGGCTCCCTTCACGATCCGGCAGTTCGCCGACGACCTGCTGGCGTTCATGGACGCGCATGAAATCGCGCGGGCGCACCTGCTGGGATTCTCCGACGGCGGCAACACCGCGATGATCTTCGTGATGCAGCATCCCGGTCGCGTGATGCGCCTGATCTTATACGGCGCCAACCTGGACGCCCGGGGCGTGAAGCCCGGCGTCCAGCTGCCCATCGAGTTGGGTTACCGTTTCGCGAAGCTGTTCGCGCGCAGAAGCGCGGAAGCCCGCCAGCATGCGGAGCTGCTGGGGCTGATGGTGAACGACCCGGCCGTGCGGCCGGAGGAGCTCGCCGGGATCCAGGCGCCGACGCTGGTCGTCGCCGGGACCCGGGACATGATCAAGGAACAGCACACACGGCTGATCGCCGCCAGCATCCCGAACGCGCAGCTCGTTATCCTGGACGGCGATCACTTTGTCGCAAACAAGCGACCTGCGGCTTTCAACGAAGCCGTGCTGGACTTTTTGATTATAAAGAAGTAATTATCGTTTGAAGTTAAAACGTATGTCTGTGGGGATGTTCTCCAGGCCCAGGAACAGGCGATCGGCGTCGTAGTCGGCGCTGCGCTTGGCGTACTGGGCTTCAAACGCCTCGGCAGCCGCTTTGTCGCCGGTGGCCTGCATCTCAAGCACCCGGGCGGTCAGCTCGGAGAGCGCCGTTTCCATCTTCTCCAGATTCAGCGAATACTGGTTGGACGCCTTGCGCTGGAAAGCGCCGGCCTGCGCCAGATAGTTGTAGATGATGATGTTGGCGCGGCCGAGCGCGGAGCTCTCGCCGAAGCGCTCGGAGCGGAGGATGGAGGCGAAGAAGGTGGTCAGGGCATCCTCCTTGGTGAAGAGATGATGGATGTCGTAGTGGTCCTGGAGCTTGCACACGAGGAACTCGCCGGCGGCGATGGCCTTCACTTCCTCCAGGGTGGGAGCAACATTGCCAAGAGCCTCTTCCACGCTGCCCTGGCCGTTCACGGTCTCTTTCACGCCCAGGCCGTGCGCCACTTCGCGGAACGCGATATTCCACAAAAAGGCGTCCGAGGACAGGTGCTCGGCGGCATCGGCCTCCAGCAGCGTCTCGCCGCTGGGCGCGACGATGTGGTTGTACTTGGCCCGGATGATGTTCTCCAGCAGGATGGTGCGGGTGCCGCGGTCACGCTGGACGTCCGTGTCGAAGGGCAGGTTGAGCGCGATGACTTTCACGCCCGCGTTGGCCTTGCCGGCATAGTAGATGGCGTCGCAGGAGAATATGTTGGAACCGGCGCCGGGCTGGAAGGTCTTGTAGGCCGGGTCGCCGGGGAGGTCCTCCTGGAACTCGCCGATGCGGGAGACATACTGCATCAGTTCCCGGGTCTCGGCTTCGTTCTTCAGCAGGACATAGGCTTCGTAAGAGCGTTTGATGCCCAGCAGCTGGTCGTCCGTCACCTCGTTGGGACCGATGACAAGGTCCATCTTGCTGTCGTCCATGTCCAGCCAGGCGAGGGAACTCTCGTAGTAATTGTCGGTCTTGAGGGCCTCGGCCTTGCTCAGCAGGTACCTGGCCACGCTGGGCTTGATGGTGATGTCGGCGGCGGCCTTCAGGTAGTCGCCGATCTTATCGAGGTGCTCCCGGTAGGCGTCGTGATACCAGACCGCCTTCAGGGAGCCGTCTTCGGCGCGGCGGATGAGGGTGTAGGGGCTGTTCTTGTCGGGATTGTTCCAGGCGTCGAACTCTGCCTGGCTCATGTCCGCCGGATAGAAGCCCGCGCCGGGGAGCGCGTCGCCGTATCCTTCGACAAAGGATTTGCCGGTGGTGCGGTCCCAGGGGCCGTAGTTAATCTCGGCGAAGGTCTTCTGGACCGGGTCGGTGATGCCGTCCAGGAGCGACTGCTTGTCGCCGAAATACTGCTCCCAGTAGATGGCGTCCACCTCGTCTGCAGCGAAGCGGTAGAGGTTCAGCACTTCCTTGCCGTTATCGGTGATGCCGGTCAGGTCGGGAGTCTGGATGGTTACGACTGCATAGTTGTCGACGTCGCGGGTAAAGGGAGATTTCGTCTCCTTGCAGGAAACCATCGCGGTCAACGCGATGGCGATCAGGATCAGTTTCTTATTCATGAAGGGTATTTGTTTGATTATACGATATGTAACGACCCGGCGGCGAACAGGACCAGGTAGCCCAGCACGACGCTGATGAGGCCGATGATGATGCCCATGCGGGCCATGTCTTTCTGTTGGATGAGGTTGGTGGCGTAAGCCAGGGCGTTCGGCGGCGTGGAGATGGGCAGGATCATGGCGCTGCTGGAAGCGATGGCCACGCCGATCAGGACGGTGGAAGTGCCGCCGATGGCCGCGAGTTTGTCACCCATGGCCGTGCAGACCACCACCAGGATGGGCATCAGTAGGGCCGCCGTGGCGGAGTGCGAAATCAGGTTGGAGAGGCCGTAGCACAGCAGGCCGGAGAGGATGACGATCAGCAGCGGCGAGAAGTCACCGAAGGGAATGGCGCGGACCACGAGGGCCGCCAGGCCGGAGCCGTTCATGGCGTAGCCCAGCGCGAAGCCGCCCGCCACCATCCAGATGACCGACCAGTTGATTTCTTCGAGATCGTATTTGGAGATGATTCCGGCCATGGCAAAGACCGCAAAGGGAATCAGAGCGACCGTATAGGTGTTGATGCCGGTGAGGGAATCCATCATCCAGAGGAGGATGGTGATGGCCATCGTAACGATGACGACCTTGCTCTTGTGGTCCTTCTTCATCTCGCCGTCGATCTTCAGCTCGATGGTCTTCTGGGTGAAGGGGAAGAACTTCTTCAGAAGCATCCAGGCAATCAGGATCATGATGATGACAAACGGCACCATGAAGATCATCCACTGGCCGAAGCCGATCCCAAGGTTCAGGCCCTCAGGGTCGTTCAAGTACTTGAGGGCTATGGTGTTCGGCGGCGTGCCGATGGGCGTTCCCATGCCGCCCAGGTTGGCGGCGATGGGGATGCTCAAGGCCATGGCGATACGCCCCTTGCCGCCTTCCGGAAGCTGCTTGAATACGGGGGTCAGGAAGGTGAGCATCATGGCCGTGGTGGCCGTGTTGCTGATGAACATGGAGAACAGGGCCGTCACGAGCATGAAGCCCAGCAGGATGTTTTCACTCTTCTTGCCGAAAGGAGTCAGGAGCACGCGGGCCAGGTAAACGTCAAGTCCTATTTTGGTGGTGGCGATGGCCAGTACGAAACCGCCGATGAAGAGCATGACCACCGGGTCGGCGAAACTGGCCATCACCTGCTTATAGCTGAGGAGCTGTCCGACGGCGGACGGATTGCAGATCCACTTGATGCCGGAATCGGAGGTGAACAGCAGGAGGAAAACCATGATGCTCACCGAAGTGGCCCAGGCGGGAGCCAGCTCGAACACCCACATGAGCGTGGCATACGCGAAGATAGCGATAATCCGCTGCTGCACCTGGGTAAGACCGTCAATTCCAAAGCTTTCGGTTGGCATGAACCAGAGGATGAGTACGATGGCGATAACGAAGAGGAATCCGATGCTCTTTCTCTTTAATGCGCTGGGGCTGAACCTCTTGTCGTGACGCAACTTATGCATCTGTTCAACCAGATTGAAGCCGAGGAAATTCTTAAACATAGTACGGTATCAACTTTTGATTACAATCTGGCTGCAAAGGTAGTGGCTGGATGTATTTTGTTTTTATAGATGAATAAGGTTTATTTCGATAGAATCAATAGATATTAACGATAAATATGTCTATATTTGCGGGTAAATAGGTAAAAGATATGGAATTACGTCAGTTGAAATATTTTGTCGAAGTCGGGCGCCTGTGCAGTTTCTCCCTGGCCTCCAAGTCGCTGTTCATCACGCAGAGCACCATCTCCCAGCAGATCCAGAAACTTGAAGAGGAGCTGGGTGTGGAACTGCTGACCCGGGACACGCGCCACGTGACCCTCAGCGATTATGGCGAGCAGTTTTTTCCCTGCGCCGTGCAGGTCCTGGAGGAGGCCCGGGCCGGGGCCGAACGGATCCAGGACGTGAAGGCGCTGCAAGTGGGGACACTCAGCGTCGGCGCGACATATTCCTTCGGCCCGCTGCTCAAGCAGACGGTGCTGGACTTTTACGCCAAGTTCCCGCGCATCCGCCTGAATCTGGTCATCACCTCCCAGGAAGAACTGCGGAAGATGCTGCTGGACAGGCAGCTGGATGTGGCGCTTACCTACAAGTCGCCGCTGGGGGACGACCACCTTGAGTCGCACCTGCTGTTCCAGAGCCGCCTCAGCCTGGTCGGCCGCATCGGGGAGCTGAAGGGCGTGGGGAGGGAAGTGTCCGTCCAGGACCTCTCCCGCTTCCCGCTGGCCCTGCCGGCCAAGGGCCTGCAGGCGCGAGATTCCCTCGAAGCCGTTCTGTTCGCGCAGAATGTCAAATTGGATATTCGCCTGGAGATCAACAGCGTACGTTCGCTCCTGGATCTAGTTGGCAGCAGCCCGCTGGTGACCATTCTGTCGGAGGAAGCCATCCACCAGGTGCAGGGATTCGAGGCGGTCCCCATCGCCCATCCCGACGGGCGGATGGACGGCTGCTACCATTTCCTGAAAGGCAGCTATCACAAAATAGCCGCCCGGAAGTTTGTCGAAATGCTGAAGGAGAACAATTCCTTCAACCAGACCTTCGCGTAAGGCCCGCCCTTTTCCAATTCGGCAAAAATGTTAACTTTGTATTTGACTAATCCGATTTAACCGCATGGCGAAAGAAAACGTATACCTGGCATCCAAGCCCCGTTACGAGATCCTGGACGGGCTTCGCGGCATCGCCGCCCTGATGGTGGTGTTGTTCCACATCTTCGAGACCTACAGCAAAGGTCCGGCGTACCAGATCATCAACCACGGCTACCTCGCGGTGGATTTCTTCTTTGTGCTCTCCGGTTTTGTAGTGGGCTATGCCTACGACGACCGTTGGGACAAGATGACCACCTGGGGCTTCTTCAAGCGCCGTCTGACGCGTCTGCATCCGATGGTGATCGCGGGCACGCTCGTGGGCGCGGCGCTGTTCTTCTTCAGCGGCAACGCCTTCCCGCTGACACATCAGGTGGAGGCCTGGAAGTTCCTTCTCTGCCTGGTGATGGGTCTGCTGATCATACCCTGCCCGAACAGTCTGGACATCCGCGGCTGGGGGGAGCTGAATTCCTTCAACGGTCCGGTGTGGACGCTCACGCTGGAGTATATCGGCAATATTCTGTATGCGTTCATCCTCAGGCGTTTGCCGAACATCATCCTGGCGGTGCTGGCCGTTTGCTGCGCTTTCTGTACGCTGGACGTGACGCTGGGCTGGAACGTTTTCGGACTCTTTGAAGAACCGCATTACACGGTAATCGGCGGCTGGAGCCTGACCCCGGACCAGATCTATATCGGCTTTACCCGCCTGCTGTATCCTTTCCTCTGCGGTTTGCTCATTTCCCGGATCCTCCGGGTCAAGGATAACCCCATCCACCTGCGCGGCGGCTTCTGGTGGTGTGGCCTGGCCATTCTGGTCCTGCTCGCCATGCCCAACCTCGGCGGCAAGATGGGCGTGCTGGACGGCAGCTACCAGGCCCTGTGCATCCTGCTGCTGTTCCCGCTCATCGTGGTGGCGGGCGCTGGCTCCAAGACCACCGATCCCCGGAGCACGGCCGTGTGCAAATGGCTGGGAGAGATTTCTTATCCGATCTATATCACCCATTATCCGCTCATCTATATGCAGATGGACTGGGTGGCGCAGCATCAGGACGCTCCGCTGTGGCAGCACGTCGCCGTGGGCGCAAGCGTCGTTTTCATGGCCATCATCCTGGCCTGGGGCCTGCTGAGGGCCTATGATCTGCCGGCGCGCGAATGGCTCAAAGAGCACTGGCTCAAGAAAAACAACATCAAAACCAAATAATGGTGCTGGCCTCTTTCTTTGCCGGTTCTGTCGCATTCGCCCAGGAACCTGCGCAAGAGCAGCAGGCTGTAAAACCCTGTACTGCATGTGGCGTCTCAATAAATCCCTAGAAATGGTGATTTTATAAATGCCTGAGAGGTAGTATTTTTGTGCGTCAAAAGAGAACAGACGATGAGCCCGGTATTCACTGCATTGATGATTCCGTTCCTGGGCACGGCCCTGGGATCGGGATTCGTGTTCTTTATGAAGCGGGACATGCCCGCGCTGCTGCAGAAGGTGCTGCTGGGGTTCGCCTCCGGCGTCATGGTGGCGGCGTCCGTTTGGTCGCTGATCATTCCCGCCATCGAGATGGGGGAGGGCGCGGCGGCCGTCGTGCCGCCGGTCATCGGCCTGCTGGGCGGTTTCGCTTTCCTGCTGCTGATCGACTACATCACCCCGCATATTCACCCTTCCGGCAGTGTGGAAGGACCGCAGAGTCGCCTGTCTCGCACAGCTAAACTTGCGCTTGCGGTGACCATTCATAATTTCCCTGAGGGAATGGCAGTTGGCGTAGCGATCGCTGGGGCCTTGACGGCCGATTTCAACATGGCCGGCGCCTTTGCGCTGTCGCTGGGTATCGCGATCCAGAATGTCCCCGAAGGGGCCATCATCTCCATGCCCCTGCGGGCCGCGGGCAACTCCCGCTGGAAGGCTTTCGGCATAGGCGCGCTGAGCGGCATCGTCGAAACCATCGGCGGAGCGCTGGTCCTGCTGCTGGCCACCTCCATCCTTGGTATCATGCCGTACATGCTGGCCTTCGCTGCAGGCGCCATGCTCTACGTGGTCGTGGAGGAACTGGTCCCGGATTACTCCCAGGGCGAGCACTCCAATATCGGCACCATCGGTTTTGCACTCGGCTTTGCCCTGATGATGGTGCTGGACGTTACGCTGGGCTAAACTCCCGTTTCAAGACCTTTACCGGTTTGTCGGAACCCACCTCCAGGTTGGGACATAACACTTCACGGCCGGTGTCAAGGAATCCGCATTTCTGCATTACTTTGCCGGAAGCCGGATTGGATGGGAAGTAGGTTCCCCACAGGGTTTTGTACCCTTTTTCGCGAACGCAGAAATCCATGACCAGGCGGAGCGCTTCGGTGCAGATTCCCCGGCCCCAATAGGGACGGGCGATCCAATATCCGACTTCGCAGTCGCTTTCTGTTATTGCCAGGTGGGACTGCCCGGCTGTCAGATAGCCCACGCAGCCAATGGCCTCTCCCGTCTCCTTCAACTCGACCGCCCACATCCCTTCGCCCATGAAGAGGGTGCGGATGATTTGTCGGCTTTCTTCCACATTTTTGTGCGGCGGCCATCCGGCCCGGGGGCCCAACTCCGGGTCTGAAGCCCATTTGAACAGCGTTTCGGCGTCGCCTTCGCGCCAGGGGCGCAGGCGTATTCTTTCTGTGTCCATCATTATTCAGTCGAGTGTGATGCTGTCGATACGCAGGCGAAGGGTCCCGGAGGGGACGTGAGCCTCGGCGATTTCGCCGACCTTTTTGCCCATCAGGGCGGCGCCGATGGGGGATTTCAGCGAAATCTTGCCCGCCTCGAGATTCATCTCGTGGGGGCTGACGATCTGGAATGTCATGCGTTTGTTCGTCGCAAGGTTCGTGAATTCCACTTTGCTCAGCAGGCTGACCCTGTCCTTGGGAAGGGCGTCTGGGTCGATCACGCGGGAATGCTCCAGGACCTTCTGCAGGAAGCGGATCCGGCTGATGGTCTTCGCCTGGATTCGCCGGGCCTCCCGGTAGCCCGCATTGTCGCTCCGGTCCCCCTGGGCGCTGGCCTCCGCGAGCTCGTCCTGTACCTTGGGATAAACCTCGTTGATCAGATGCTTCAACTCGGCTGTAATCTCGTCGTATTTCTGTTTGGACAGGTATTCCATGGCTCAAATATACGCATTTTAATACTCAAAGGAAAACGATCACCCCGGCGACCAGCGCCGCGGGGATGGCTGGCAGCACGCCGAACAGCAACATGATTACGGGGTTGTTTTATTTTGACGCCGGAAGTCTGTTCTGCAAGTCCTTCTCGAAGATGTCCCGCGCTATGATGCGGTAGTGGGGATGGTAGGTCTGTTCGAAGATGGGGCTGTGGTGCAGAATGTAGTGTCCTTCGGCCATGAGGGAATCGATGGCCGCCAGGTCAGCCTCTGCGTCCGGAAGGGCGGGGAAGTCATTGCGGATAACGTTGGCGACGGAGGCCCATTTGGCCCTCCATGCTTCTTCAGAGAGGGTTTTGCCATCATTGGCGCTTCTGACGAAAGCGTCCAGCAGCGTTTCGGCATCTACCAGTGAATCCAGGACCACGGACAAGTCCACGCGGACATAATTCCCGGCATCGCCGACGCTCACGCAGCGCTCGGCCGGGATCTCATACCGGCCACTGTCCAGATCTTCCCGATAGGCCTGCAGTTCTTCCATCAAGTAGGCCCTGGCGGCGTCCGGATTGGGGATCAGGTGCCCCGGGCCCAGACAATCCTGGCAGAAGCTTTTGTAGATGTCCTGCACCCGGGTCTCGGGGTACTGCCTGATCTGCTGCTGGATGGCCTCCCGTGTAGGGTCGGGCTGGCTGGATGCAAGCTGGGTCAGTGAAACCGGAACGGTGTCGAGCCGGTCGGACTCGGACATGCGCTGCGGGTTGGTGCCGGGGACCCCCTGGGGAACGGGCATTCCCAATTCTTTGAACAACGCTTCCCAGTAGGGGGGCATCGTGCCGTCCGCCGCTAGGAAATTCATGGGCTGACTCTCAAATACCGGCTCTCCGTTCGCGTCCAGAAAGCATTTCTGAACGAGTTCCGAGCAATACAGCTCTTCGTTTTCCGGCAAGAAATAAAAGTCGTAAGACCTGCCGTAATAGGCTTTGGCCCGCATCACGGCGGCGTCTGCGTCGATATGCCTGACCCGCTTTACGACAAACACTGGCAGCGAACCGTCCTCCAGCCTGTTGTCATTGAGAAATGCATCCAGGCTATGTCTCCCGACACCCCGTTCCGGGGTGGCCTCAATCATCCAGATACCGTCGTCAGATACTTCGGCAATCGCTACATGGGTGATGTTCAGTTGCCCTTCTTTTCCGGTTGCTGCAGAGATGGCAGCGCCCATGGAGGCGCTGTCCGCGTCATATTCCGCCGGAATGCCGACGAAGACCAGGTCTCCGCTTCTGAGGGTATCGATTCTTTCCCCGCAGCCCCATGCGACGACTGCGGTGATAACGGATAGTATCCAGGACTTCCAATTCATTTTCTTCCTCTCGTGCTGCAATTATAGCAAAAATAGATGGGACTGAAGCTGAAATCATGTTTTTTCTTTGTCGCATCATGATTCCGTGGAGATTCATGAATGCGGAACAAAAGATTCGCTAACTTTACAGACAGAATAATATGGATACAAACATGGAACAGAAGTTTTGTCAGAGCTGCGGAATGCCGCTGAGCCCTGAGGTGCTGGGCACCAATGCCGATGGCAGCAAGAATGAAGATTACTGCATGTACTGCTACAAGGACGGGAAGTTCTTGCAGGAGTGCACAATGGATGAGATGATCGAGCACTGTGCCCAGTTTGTGGGTGAGGTGAACAAAGGGCTGCCGAAGCCCATCACGAAAGAGGAGTACATCGGCCAGATGAAGCTGTATTTCCCCTACCTGAAACGCTGGCGCAAGGAGCTGACACTTGCGGACTCCATGCCGGAGAATCCCGCTCTCTCCGGCGTGAAGGAGCTCATCGGCAAAATGGCCGATAAACTGCCCATTGCTTACATCTCATCAGTGGACCAGGACGGTTTTCCCTGGACCAAAGCTATGTTGAAGCCACGTAAGCGTGAGGGTATCAAAACCTTCTACTTTACCACCAACACCTTCTCAATTCGTGTAGCTCAATATAAAGCAAACCCTAAGGCAAGCGTCTATTTTTGCGATGCCAAGGGATTTAAGGGCATGATGCTCAGAGGCACTATGGAGGTATTGACGGATGCCGCCTCGAAGGAAATGATTTGGCGCAAGGGTGACACGCAATACTATCCCGGCGGCGTCACGGATCCTAACTACTGTGTCCTTAAATTCACCGCCACCGACGGCCGTTTCTACAGTGATTTCTATCCCCGTAGTTTTGTGATTGACTAAACAATGAGCAGCAAGGCACTTGTCGTTATCGACATTCAGAACGACATCACCAAACACTATCGAGACATCATCGATAATATCAATGCCGCCATCGAATGGGCTGTGGCTGAGGATATGCACGTGGTCTATATCAAGCATAACAACATCACGGCTGGCACACGGACATTCAAGCCTGGCAGCAAAGGCGAGGAACTGGTGCCTGAGATGAAGGTCGTGTCAGACAATATCTTCGTGAAGACGAAGAGTAATGCCCTTACGAGCGAGGCGTTTTCTGCTTTCATTGCAGCAAATGGCATTAATGAATTCTACGTAGCAGGTGCTGATGCTACGGGCTGCGTAAAATCGACGTGTTTCAATATGACTAAAGCTGGATACACGGTGCATGTTCTCTCCGACTGTGTTACCAGCTACGACCTGAAAAAGCTCCCAGAGATGCTTGCTTATTACGAAAGCAAAGGCTGCGTTTTAGCGTGAGCAGGCTCGAACGGAGTTCAAAGCTGTGAGGTGAAGAAACTAATAGAGTACTGATGAAAATAGCATTAGCAACAGATTAATGATGAGATTAGACGTAGCAACACAAAACGATTTTGACGCCATCATCGCCTTTTATGATGATGTGACGGAGCGTACTCTAGAGATGGCAACATACGCTCGATGGAGCAAGGGCAAGCACCCGACGGTTGAGAGCATTAAGGCCTATATCGATGAGGGAAGCATGTATCTGTATAGAGAAAGTGACGCCATCGTTGGCGCGATGGCTATCACGATGTATCAGGGCGAGGACTATCATGCAATAGAATGGACACAGCAGGTGGACGACAACAAGGTGGCTGTGATTCATATCCTTGCCGTTAGTCCTGACAGCCAAGGCAAAGGCATCGGCTCGGAGATGATTCGCGAGGCCATCCGTATGGCAGAGAGTAAAGGCATGCAGGCTGTCCGTCTCGATGCCCTCGCATCGAACACGCCTGCTCACAAGATATACAAGTGTCTAGGCTTCAATTATCGCGGCAAGCAGCACCTCTATGCCGAGAACACCGGATGGACGGACTTCTATTTTTTTGAGTACAAATACAAATAAATAATAAGAAAGATGAAACATGAGATTATTACATTGGCCGATGTACAGATTATCGGTATGGCCAAGGAAATCGCATTCTGTAAAGGACAGGAAGAGTGCCCTAAGTTCTGGAGCGAGTATGTGGAAAGAATCATCAAACCAGTGTTTATGGAGCACAAGACGCCAGATGCCTTTCAACAAGCAGCCATCGATAACGGCGTTGGCGAGTTCGGACTCTGTACCTGTGACATCCCTAACCACAACTGCATGACCTGTGCCGAACAGAATTTCGGTGCTTGCAGCAGCAAGACTTTCACCTATGTGATTGGCGGTGTTTATAAGGGTGGCAGCGTGCCTGAGGGTATGCGACTCTTCACCATTCGCAGCGGTAAGTGGCTGAAGGTTCTTTTCGAGGGCGGTATGAAAGCCTTCCAGCAGCAGTGCCAGATGTTCTATAAGGAGTGGTTGCCACAGCAACCGGAATTCCGCTGTCCCTTGAACGCCATGACGATGGAATGGTACAACGGCACCGACATCGAATCCCCCGATTACCAGTGCGGCGTGATGATACCCATAGAATAATCATCAAAACTTAGATGCGAGGAGAAAAGACAATGAAAGAAAGATTCAAATTCAACACCGTGGGGATTTTCACCCGCGACAACAAAGCGACAGTAGATTTCTACACGAAGACCTTCGGCTTTACCACCGATTGGGACGGCATCCAGCCTAACGTGGAGATGATGCTGGGCGGCATGCGTGTCATCCTCTTCCCGCGTGACGCTTTCGAGCAGATGGTCTCTCGGAAATTTCAATATCCCGAGGGGTTCAACGGTACGATGGAATTGGCATTCGATGTGCCGACCTTCGCTGATGTCGATAAGGAATACCAGCATGCGCTTGCGAATGGTGCCGCCTCCGTTCTTTCTCCCACTACAGAGCCTTGGGGACAGCGCACCTGCTATGTGGCCGATCCCGATGGAAATTTGATAGAGATTGGTTCGTTTACGCAAAAGTAATGAAACAAAGGTATGTGCTATAGAGAAGAAGCCATCGAATGTGTAAAAGATCATGTTCTCCAGGTACATAAGCAAATATATGCCAAGTATAATGGGGATTTTGACAGAATCTATACGGAAGGGTACAACAACAAGTCCTATACGGGTAGGGTGATTGAGCCAGGAAAGATTTATGAACTGAGTTATCTGGAATGTTCGTGCCCTAAAGTGAAATGTGGGATAAGAAACCATCCGCAGCAATGTGAGTGCTCGCGACAGAGCATTCTATATATCTTGTCGCAACTTGAACCAAGCAGCCAATTCGATGTTCGGATTGAGAATACGATACTTCGAGGCGGAGAACGATGTACCTTCAGGATAACGAAACGTCCGAAGGCCGGAACTGTCTCGCAGAACAGTCCTCAGGCGAAGGAGAATCTGAAGGCATGAAGCATTTGCCGAATGTCATATCTGTACTCAGGATAGCAGGCTCTATCGGCCTGTTGTTTTGCGATGTGGCCGGATGGATGTTCTGGGCGCTCTATGCGTTGTGTGGCATCAGTGATATGGTTGACGGCCCTCTGGCCAGGAAACTCCAAGCAGAAAGCAAAACGGGAGCCGTCTTGGATAGTGTAGCCGACATCGTATTCGTGGCATGTTGCGCCATTCGCTTGTTGCCGGTACTGGAAATTCCCGTTTGGCTTTGTATCTGGGCCGGGGTGATTGTCATCATCAAGATGGTGAACCAGATATCAGCCCTGGTCCTCTGTAAACGATTCTGTTTTCCTCATACATGGGCCAACAAGCTGACTGGTTTCCTGCTTTTCCTGACGGTGCCGACAATGTTCTGGTCAATGATTCCGATTTCCATCGTTGCTGCTCTGGCTATGTTTGCCGCCGTCCAGGAGGGGCATCATATCAGGACGAAGCAAGTTTTTTAACTTTTCTCTTGACTCGTACCCTACGGCACGTATTATCTTTGCCGGCGAATAACAAAAGTGCACGAATTGTTATGGAAAAAAACAAGTTGAAAATCGGGGAGTTTTCCCGCCTGGGCAGAGTGACCGTGAGAGCACTGAGGCATTACGAGGAAATAGACCTGCTTACTCCGGAGATTGTGGACCGGGATACCGGGTATCGTTATTATTCCGTGGGCCAGTTGCAGAAGATCTTCAGCATCACCAAGCTCAAAAGCATGGGTTATTCGCTGGAAGAAATCCGGGACCTGTGGGACGATGACCAGCATTTCCCTACGGTGGAATCGTTGGAGAAGAAAATCCGCAAGTGTGAGGATGAGTTGGCGGTGCTCAAGGAGCGGAAACGGATGCTCAAGGCGGTGGTGGCTTCCCAAA
>JAEEGJ010005680.1_pt1 | contig 38754 bp, 35 predicted proteins | sample 8958761 | NCBI WGS metagenome assembly JAEEGJ01 (sample SAMN16246546, study PRJNA631951) | gut metagenome | biome: gut microbiome; feature: rumen; material: RS-attached | host: Bos | place: Iran: Karaj | collected 2018-10
CACGAAGGCGCCTCTTTTGATTCATTTATGGAACTGTAACCTTTACAACTTTTTCTATTCCTCCATCAACAGTGCAGGCTGTGATATAGCAGGTTCCGGGACTCTTGGCGGTTATCTTGCCTGAGTCTGATACAGTGGCAATGCTTGGATTGCTGCTTCTGAATGCAACCTGAGAGCTGAAGACATAAGTCTTACTTGTATATTCATAGTATGCAGGTACTGCCTTTATGGTAGTAGTCTTGCCCTTCTTAAGCTCCTTGACGTAGTTATAACCTTCGCCCTCGATCTCCTCTCCCATGTTTGTGAGTCTAAGGCCTATTACATGTGAGAAAATGGATACAACACAGGTGGCCTTCTTGCTTGTTCCGGTCACCGTAGCGGTTACCTTTATCTTACCGGAGCTTACACCCTTAAGGGAAAGGCTGTAGCTGCCGTTGCCGGTAAGATCAGTCCGGACATCATCTCCATTTACAAGAGTTGCTGAAACCTTCGCCGGAGTATTTATTGACCAGGTGATCATTGTATCCTCTGTTACTCCCAAAGGCTTGATGACAACCGTATCATGGCCCTCTTTAAGTCCGATATTGGCACAGGTCTTATCCAGGGACAGGGTTACAACCTTGACTGTACATGTAGCCACTGCATCTCCGTTTTCTGCGGAAATTACAGTAATATGAGCTTCACCGTTTTTCTTGGCAGAGATCTTTCCGGAAGTGCTAATTGTCGCAACAGCAGTGTTATCCACTTTGTAAGTAACCTTCTGGTTAGCTGCAAGAGTCTTCATATCAGGGGCCAGAACTTCTGCTTTAAGAGCCTTGCTGGTTCCCTTGGCCATATCAAATTTCCTGCCGGTAACATCCTCAGAATCCTTGGTAAGTCTGATAGTCTCTGCCTTTGAAAGGATATTCACGGTGCAGGTTGCGGTAACAGCTGAATTGGCCTTGGCTCTTGCGAGGATCACAGCCTCTTTTGCTGATGATGCAGGAAGAGCTGCAATGGTAATGTATGAGTCCGTGGAATCAATGATGGAAATTGCATCCGCTCCGCTTACTATACTCCAGTCAACACCGCCCTCTGCAGGAACAGCAGGTGTAAATTTGGTGTTTATGGTAGCCTGCTTACCACCTATAAGGTTAATGGAAGACTGACTAAGTGAAAAGCTCTCAAAGGCCTGATTCTTGATGGAAACCTTGCAGGTAAGAGTCTTCCGGGCTCCGGCGTAAGGTGTAAAGGTAGCAGTTACAGGTATACTGTTCTTCAGAAGAGTTCCCGCTGTGATCACACCGGTATCCTCATCAACAGTAAGGTACTGCTTATAGCTGTCTGCTATGCTCCACTTGACAGGAGAAACCAATGTAGCCTGTCCTGTCTCGTTGGCATTGGTCACTGTAGGCTCAATATTCACTTTAAGAGCATAGGTACTTCCCGGGGTTATTACTACCGTAGACTGCATCAAAGCTGCCTTTTTTACAGGAACATAAACCATATACTCTTTAGTGTCAGACAATCCGTTGTAAGCTGAAAGAGTAACCTTAACGGTACCCTCCTTAACACCTGTCAAGGTTCCGTCCGTACTGATAGTAGCATAGCCGGTGCCGGGCTCAAGGCTCCATTCTGCGCATTTATTGACAGGTACTCTGTCAGGATCATTGTTGTTGATAACAGCATTCAGTTTCAGTGTCTTTCCTGCTGCCACATATCCTACTCCGTTGTCGTTAATCTCTACTTTATCTACAAGATTTCCAACATTCACTACCACGCTGGCATAACGTCCGCTGCCGTCGGTGGATACTGCTTTAATTGTAGCTGTTCCCTTTGATACACCCAGTATAACACCGTTTAGGTCAACAGCTGCAACCTTTGAATTAGTGGTGGTCCACAAAAGCTTCTGCTTTGCCTCAGAAGGTGTTACTGTGGCATGAACTTTAACCATCTCACCGATTCCCAGGTCAAGGGTGTCTTCGTCGAGAGTTACGGATTCTACTGCCTGCTCAACATTAATGGTGGCAATAGCCTTATAGGCACCATCTTCTGTCACCGCAGTAATATTGGCTACTCCGGGATTCTTGGAGGTAACAACTCCGGTGGCATCCACAGTAGCTACAGCACTGTTATCACTACTCCAGGACACTCTTCCGTCATAGGTTTTTCCTGTATCATATGAAACCCTGAGGGTTCTTGTATTTCCTGTCAGAGAAGTGTAATCACAACGTTCATTGTTGAGTATGTCTATTATGACAATACCCGGCTCAGGTTTTGGATCAGGCACCGGCTCCGGCAATGGTACAGGCTCCGGATCAGGATCCGGTTCAATCTCCGGTTCAGGAACGGGGATAGGCTCAGGTCCAGGCTTAACTTCGATAATCTCATCCCAGTGGGCATAGAGAATATGATCTTCTCCACCTACTGTCATATGGCTGGTAACCTGGATTCCGCCCTCTTTTTCAGTAAACCATCCAGCAAATGTATATCCGGGTCTTTCCGGTACAGGGAGTTCTCCATATTCAGCGTAAGGGAATACAGATATCTCAATTTCCGATACGGTTCCTTCTCCGGGATCAAAGGAGACAATAACAGGTTGCATAACCGGTGCAGCGGCTGAGAACAGATTTCTGGTAAAGGCTTTGATCTTGAGATTTCCTCTGTTGGACTTTCCTCCGATGGGCTTGAAATCTAACCAGTTGGAGCCGCTTTTTACAAAGCTCTGTCCTTCTTTTGCTGATGCATAGGTCTTATACCAGGTGCCTTTTACGGTCTGCTCAGCACCAAAATATGAATTCTTTCCGGATGCAGAAAGCTCAACTACTGCTGCAAAGCGTTGTCCCTGTTCCAGAATGATTGAATTATTGAGCGGTACAGTATAGTATCCGGCAAAAGTGGTTTTTCCCTTGGTTGTACATTCCGGCATCAGAGTTCCTGTATCGGGAGTGCCACCCTCTTTGGGATCAACGTAGATTTTAACCGTATAGTCAACATTTGCGCCTGAAGTATAGAAAGAAACTGCCTCAAGAGACTCTTTTGTAGCAGGGCCTTTTACCTCAAAAATATTCGATGCAGCTGAGTAACCTGAGACTGTAACGGTGTACATAGCTCCATCATACTGATAATTGTTATCATATTTGTAAGAATCATCATATACAACTGCAAAGGCTTTTCTTCCTAAAGTTGCCTCGTAGTAGGACATCCAGAAATAGCCATAGTACTCCTGATGCTTATCAAAGCTTCCGGCAGTCCAGCTGTTTCTTATGAGCCAGGCACCATCACCGGGAGGAGTAATTGAAAAGTTCTCTTTAGGGAAATTGTCATCCCAGCCCACAATATTTACCTCGTGGTTGGTGCTGGCAGAGACATCGTTGTAATAACAGTTATTGGCGCTGTTATAAATACCCTTTGAAATAGCTGTCTTTTGCGAATTGATAGCCTCGAAAGATATAACAACTGAACCATAATCTGCAATAAGCTTCTTTACATTATTCTTATTGGAAACATTGAGATTGGTCTCAAAATAGTGAGAAAGATGAGCCACATCCTGATAAGCGATGGAAGCGTCAAGACCTGACTTATTGGCAGTTGCAGCCATGGTCGTATAATTGGCAGTATCTTCATCAGCAGCTCCTACCCAGGAGGAAAGAACAGCGTTGGCAAATTCTGCAGTGCAGCCTCTGTCAAGAAGAGTGCTTCCGCTGGCCACAATTGCAGAATTTTCATCATCCGAAATACCGCCAATGGGGTCAGGAACAGAATTGTAGGTAAAATATGCAAGATGAAGCTCAGAGAGATCAACATCCTTTGTAACAATGCCCTGCCTAATAAGGCTGATCTCAGCATTAGCTATCGCAGCATGAGCCCAGCAGGTTCCGTAAGGAGACTGTTTTCTCAGATCAGGTAAATTTTCGGGAACATAAACAGGATCGGTTGCCGAGGGACCGGTCGTCTTAAACTCGCCATATTCCAGGGTCGCATCCGCATCAAAAAAAGGATCATCAACCTCAACAGGATTCTCAATTTCCATGCCTCCAAAAGGTGCAATGATCTCATCAGAATCAGACGAAGCCGTAAACTCTTCCGCGTCTTCGTCCAAATAAATATATTCTGTATCAGATAAATCAGAATCTGATTCTTCGGTTAAGACTATTTCTTCGGATGCTGACTCATCCATTAACTCAATTCCGGGACTGTCGTCCTCAATCTCGATTAAGCCTCCCTCATAAGCCGCTTCGTAAGCAGACGCAGACGCGGAATAGGTAAATCCCAACGCTAAAGTCAGAAATGCTGCGAGAATCCGTCTCTTCATAAGTCCAATCTCCTTTTCAAGAAAATAATTCCCTGAACAAACCTTCGGATCTTCTCGCAAAAAATCTTGTGTTTAAATGTCGCCCAACATTTTATAGATTTATCGGCTATTTATATTCAAAACTTTAGCGTTTTTATAAAATTTATTTTCAAACAACTTTGTGGATCCATTTACCCTTTTTAAACCTGATGGTAAAGATAATTCCTCTGATGAACCAGTCAGCAAACATGCCGATCCAGACACCCATGGCGCCGAATCCCATGACTCTTATAAGGAAAGTAGCCAGGGTAACCCTGCAAAGCCACATGGTGAGCGTAGCCACCAGCATGGAGAACTTAACATCCCCCGCAGCACGCATGGCGTAAGGTGTCACAAAGGAAGGTGCCCATAAAAGAGGCTTGGCTATTGTGATCCAGCCCAGCATATATATGCAGAGCCGGGCACTCTCAGGCTGCATTCCCGCCAGCACTGTGACAGGCCTTGCGATGGCATAGGTAAAGAGGCAGCTGAGAAGTATGGCAATATAGCCCCAAAGGACCATCTTTTTGGTATAGTAAACGGCTTCATCCTTGCGGCCGGCTCCAAGGCACTGACCCACAATGGTCATAAGGCCGATACCAACGCCGATTCCCGCAACGCCGTTGACGTTCTCGAATATATTAGTCATGGACTGGGCAGCAATAGCGGCGGTTCCCAGAAGAGAAACCGATGACTGGATAGCCAGCTTGCCGAACTGGAACATGGAGTCCTCTATTCCGTTTGCAATGCCCATGGCAAGGATGTTTTTGATCCTGGGAAAATCACGTCTTATCTTGTGATAGGACTTGATGGATATCTGTCTTCCCTCTTTTCTCAGAAGGGTCAGAAGAACAATGGCTGAAAAAAGTCTTGAGAACAGAGTCGCCAGAGCCGCTCCGTACACTCCAAGGCCAAAGCCCCAGATCATAATGGCATTGCCGGCCACATTCAGAATATTTGACACAATGGCCACATTCATGGGAAGCCTGGTGTTGGCCTGAGCTCTGAAAATAGCACTTCCTGCCGCCGCCAGGGATATGCCGGGATAGGACAGGATCGTAAGAAGAAAGTATATGCTTGCAGCCTCCATTACATCGGCATCGATGCTTCCGAATATCAGAGACAGCAGGCCCTTTCTGAAGATCAGGCATATAAGCATCAGGGCAAAAGAAATAAAGGCAGAAACTAAAAGCACCTGTCTTGCCGCATCATTGGCTCTTTTTATATCCTTCTGTCCGATATAGGTGGAACAGATAATAACGCCGCCGGTAGCCATGGCATTAAAGGCCTGTACCACCAGGTTGTTTATGGAGTCCACAAGAGATACTCCCGAAAGGGCTGCAGCTCCCACGTTACTTACCATCATGGAGTCTGCCATTCCCATAAGGGAGTTTAAGAATTGTTCCGCTATAATAGGAATCAGCAACAGGAGAAGTTTCCTGTTGCTGAATAAGTGTTCACCTTTGTTCATTGTTATTCCTTACATGTATTCAGGAGCATCAAATCCGAGAAGATCGATGCCTGTTTCAAGAACCTTGAGAGTTGTGGCAAGGAGGGCGATATAGCTGCTCTTCTTGTACTCATCGGTCTCAGAAAGGATCTTGGTTCCATGATAAAAGCTGTTGAAGGCATTGCTGAGGTCATAGATATAACCGCAGATCCTGTTGGGCGCAAAGTCTCTTGCTGCGCTCTCTACAGCATCCGCAAATCTTGTAAGACCGAGCATAAGGTCCTTCATGGCAGGGCTGTCAGGGTTGCCAAGCTTGGCTTCCTTCACATTGCCGCCATCAGCCTCGTACTTTCTGAGGATGGACTTGATACGAACGATGGTGTAAAGGATGTATGGGCCTGTATCTCCCTCAAAGGAAGTGAATTTATCAATATCAAATACATAGTCCTTGGATGGCTGGTTGGAAAGATCGCCATACTTAAGGGCTGAAAGAGCAATCTTGTGAGCTGTATCCTTAGCCTCATCCTCAGGCATATCAGGATTGCCTTCCTTGATTCTTGCGTACATCTTCTCATCGATCTCAGAAATAAGATCACCAAGAGGCATAACTCCGCCTGCTCTTGTCTTGAAGGGCTTGCCGTCCTTGCCGTTCATGGTTCCAAAGCCTACAAAGTGAAGCTCTGTCTCAGGCATAACCAGCTTGGTCTTTCGGGCGCAGCGGAATACCTGTGTGAAGTACAGCTCCTGTCTCTTATCTACAACATAGATGATTCCCTGTGGATGGTTCTCATCCATACGCTGCTTGATGGTAGCAAGATCTGTTGTATTGTATAAAGAAGCTCCGTCTGACTTAAGGATCATGCAGGGAGGAACCTCCTTGGTATCTGTCTCCTCAGCAACGTCTACAACAAGAGCTCCCTGGCTCTCATGGGCATAGCCGTGGGACTTCATATACTCAACCATTCCCGGAATAACGGGATCTGCATCAGACTCGCCCTTCCAAAGGTCGAAATCAACCTTGAGGTTCTTGTAATTCTGCTTAAGATCAGCCAGTGAAACGTTCATGATATGATGCCAAAGTGCTCTGTAAGGCTTGTAACCATCCTGAAGAAGCTTGGTAGCCTCCATGGCTCTTGCCTTGAAGTCCTCGTCCTCCTTGGACTTGGCGCTGGCTGTAGGATAGATGTCTCCCAGCTCCTTAACGGTAAAAGGCGCTTCCTTGGGATAAGCTCCTGTAAAATCAGGATCAAAGTAGCAAAGGTCAGGCTGTCTCTCCTTGAGCTCTGTGATAACAAGACCCATCTGAAGGCCCCAGTCACCAAGGTGTGCATCGCCGATAACCTTGTTACCTGTATATTTAAGAATTCTCTTGATACTCTCACCAATAACTGCTGAGCGAAGATGTCCTACATGAAGTGACTTGGCAACGTTGGGTCCGCCGTAGTCGATGATGATTGTAGGCTCGTGTCCGGGAAGTGCTACTCCCAGGTGCTTCTCATGAAGCATTCTTACGATGTAGCTTCTTGCAAAGTCTCCGCTTACAACGATATTAAGAAAGCCGGGCTTAACTGACTCAACCTTCTCAAACATCTCGTTGCCTGAGAGCTTCTCAGCAACTTCATCAGCAATGATAAAAGGAGCCTTGCCATACTTCTTGGCTCCGGCCATGGCGCCGTTACACTGATACTCGCACAGGTCAGGTCTGTTAGAGATAGTTACTCTTCCGAGCTCCCTATCATATCCAGCTGCCTCAAATGCATCCCCTACTTCTTTAGAAATTAGTTCAAGTACTTTTTCCAAAATCTAACCTTCTTTCTTATCTAAAGTAGCTATCCAAATAGCTAATATTTAATCACAATCTACAAGATTCTACCAAATAATTACTTATACATCAACAAGCTATTTTTATAGATCAAATATCTCCATAAGTTCATATATAAAATCTGAGAATTCTGCTGAAGAATAGGTACTAAGGATACCAAAGAGCGCAGCCAGAACACCTATTCCTATTAAAAATGAAATAACTGCATTAGCTATAAGACCTATCAAAAGCCCCTTAGCTATACTATTCTTGGGATACTTAACTCTTGTAATGATCAGAATAACAATTGCTGCAATAAATAAAAGGATGTTAAAGCTTGATGGAACATAAGGCATATCAACAAACCTTTCGGCCGACATAATGAGCATACTGATTGCCGGGAAAAACTTGGAAATGCACATACATATAACCGCTGCCAAAATATATTTTTTAGCTATTGGGTTATTATTGTCATCTGCCATGCTATAAGGTGTCACCATTACGATCTTCTGCTGTGGTGGCATCATCTGTGATGTATACTGCTGATCGAACTGCTGATTATCCATTTTCCTTTCTCTCCTCTTTTTCTCTTTCCCTCTGAGCCTTGGAAAAACTGCATCCGCAGAAATCCTGCCTGTACAGATCAAATCTATGTGACAATTCTATAGAGCGCTTATACCCGTTCTTTTTCTTAAAGTCTGATGGAAGGAAGTTTACAGTGCCTTTACCCTCTGTATTAATTCTCTCCGCAGCAAGCTCTCCAACTTCGTTCAGCACATCGGCGTTTTTGAGAGGGCTGATAGTAAGAGTCGTGGTAAAAAACTCAAAGCCCTTATCCCTTGCTATTCTGGCTGTCTCGTCAAGTCTTAGTTCAAAGCACTTCCTGCATCTGTCGCCACCCTCAGGGCAATCCTCATAGCCCTTGACCACGCTGAGGAAATCTCCAGGGACATAATCCCCTTCCATGATCTCAATGCGTCTGGCTCTGGAATCTGAATTCATCCCTTCAAAGTTCCCGTCCTCGACCTGTTTGTTGTACTCAGCGATAAGTCTCTTTTCCTCTTCAACTCTTTTCCTGTACTCACGCTCTTCTGTGATATTAGGATTGTAGAAAAAGACTGTAACGTCAAAATACTCTCTAAGATACTCCAGACAGTATGACGAGCACGGTGCGCAGCACGCATGTAAAAGAAGCTTGGGTGCCCTTTCCTCTTTTTCAAACTCCGCTATTTTGTTCTCTAATTCTTTGGAATAATTTCTTTTGTTCATACCTTGTAATTTCTAATATCAAAAGACGATTCCAAGTCCCTCAATGATCTTGTCAGCGATCTGTGCTGGGGTAAGCTCATCGGTATCTATTATATAATCAGCCGCGAGCTCATAAATGTTGCCACGTTCCTCCTGCATCTTACGAATCTTCGCAAGAGGATCCTCAGTCTTAAGTAGTGGCCTTGAATCGTCAAACTTAACTCTCTCATAAACTGTTTCAGGCTTAGTGCGAAGGTACACTACCTTTCCAAGCCTTCCAAGAAGCTCTCTGTTCTCCTCTCGAAGCGGAAGCCCTCCTCCAAGTGAAATAACCATTTCTCTGAAATGCTCGCTGGAAGCGGTCTCCAAAAGAGCTGTCTCCATATCCCTGAAGGACTCCTCGCCCTCAGTGGCAAATATATCATTGATGCTGCGACCTTCTGCCTCAACAATGGCAGCATCGGTATCAAGAAGCTCAAGTTCAAGCTTATCTGCAAGGATCTCAGAAACAGTGGTCTTGCCACTTCCCATAAATCCTTCAAGAATAATATTGCGAGCTCCTGTAACCTCCATGACAAGTGACTTATAGATCTCATCGGCCTGTTCCCTGCTGATACTGATCTGAGCCTCATCTCCCCCTTTGGTAGCACCGTTAAACCACAGCTCATAGGCATCGATTGCCTGATACAGTAGCATCTTAAGACCAGAAACCGCCTTGGCACCAGCCTCCCCTGCCAGCTTCATGAACTTGGTATCAAGTGGCCTGTATACCATATCTATTCCAACGCTGACGTGCTGGTAGAACTCTATATCTTCAATGACAGCACTGTTAACATCCGGGAAAAGACCTACTGACGTACACTGAAGCGCTATGAATTTATCTTCCTCAGCAAATAAATCCTTGTACTCCTCAAGCCTCATAGGAATAACAATCTGAGGAATATCAGAAGGCTCACCCTCTGCATTTACGCCATCTTCTGTGAGACTATCCTCACGTCCCATTTCAAAAAGAGCTCTGTTAACTTCATCAGCTACATCTCTTGCTCTTTCAAAGGTTCTGTTGAGAATATATACTCTCCTGGCTCCCTTACTGCCACAGAGAAACGCTGAAGGTCTGGCAACTCCGCCAGCTCCAAGGATAACTACAGTTTTACCCTCAAGCTCAACGCCCTCATCCAGCATGGAACGATACAGGCCAGTCATATCTGTGTTATAGCCCTTAAAGCCGCCGTTTTCTGTTCTCACAAGAGTATTAACTGCTCCAATTCCCTTGGCCAAAGGATCAATATCCTCAAGATAGGGAATAACATCGCTCTTATAAGGGATAGTTACGTTAAGTCCTCTGATTCCAAGAGCAAGCGCGCCCTTAATAGCATCGCCGACTCCCCCTTCCGGAACCTCAAAAGGCACATAGACCATATTGATTCCTGTAACCTCTGACAAACTATTATGGATAAGTGGTGACAGGGTGTGCCTTACAGGGTTACCTATCAGTCCACATACATTCGTATTACCATCAGTAAAATTAGCCATTACAAACCTCCCAGGAGCATGAACTATGACTATTATACTAAATCCAAAGTCACTTCTGCCATAAAAAAATAGAGAAGTTTTCCTTAGAAAACTTCTCTGATACGTCTATTATGCTGGTTTCTATAACCCTTCTCAGATCACAGCTTGATAACGATACCGTCATCTGTACCTGCGATGATATTACTTGGCTTACCTGTAAGATCCTTGCCACCTACAAAATACTGGTACTCATGAAGGATCTTATCCCTCTGCATTCCGGATATTGCCTGCTTCATATCTTCTGATGCAAGGCCTTTCTCTCCGAAAAGATCTATAGATGAACTGTCGTACATACCAAAGGAAATGGCCACATTCTCGATGGAGGCATTTTCTCTGGAAGGAAGCTCCTCAATAGAAAGATCCATACCCTTCTTGGGCTCTTCTACCTTGGCTTCTACTGGCTGCTCTGGTGCCTTCTGAGGGGCTGCCTGAGGAGCCTGTGTACCTACCTTGATGTTATTATCTACTGCGGGAGGAATATTGTAAGCATTATAGTTACCAAAGCCATTAAGTCTATCTAATGCCATGTCCCTCTCCTTTCCAATAAAAATAACACAATGAGTTTCAAAGTATATATCGGAAAATCAAAACTATACTTAATAGTATTATACTATATTTAGTGGGTTTTATAATATTTTAATACTAATTTCAAATTCTTATCTGGTAATTCCGGCAGCCTTAAGGAGCTGTTTTGTGTACTCGGCCTGAGGGCTTCTATACACATCCCTGGTAGCGCCATATTCAACAACCTTGCCATTTTTCATGACCATAACATGATCACTTATCTGATAAACAACTCGAAGGTCATGAGATATAAAGATAATGGAAATACCGTGCTTCCTGTGAAGGTTATCAAGAAGCTCCATGATCTGTGCCTGAATTGTTACATCAAGAGCTGAAACCGGCTCATCAGCAATGAGAAGCTTGGGCTCACGCATAAGCGCTATTCCAATGCAAACTCTCTGTCTCTGACCGCCAGATAGCTGAGAAGGATATCTGTCCAGCATGCTTATGGGGAGCTCAATCTCCTGCATGATCTCTTCTACTCTCTTGCGACGTTCTTCCTTGGTCCAGGTGCGCTCCTTGTCAACCTTGAGAGGTTCCTCTAAGAGCCATCCGATCTTCTTGGCAGGATTAAGGGAATTGTAAGGATCCTGAAATACCATCATAGGCCTTCCGTACTTCTGCCAGATCTCGCCCTGATAGTCCTTGTTGATACCAACGATAGCTCTTGCAAGTGTAGATTTACCACAGCCCGACTCACCAGCTATAGCCAGTACTTCTCCCTCTTCCATGTCAAAAGAAACATCGAAAAGAGCCTGTATTTTCTTGTTTTTCCTGGAAAAGAGCTTGCGCTTTCTGTTCTTGTAAAAGACATTAAGCCCAGTAACTCTTAATACTTTTTCTTTTTCCATCTGTTAAATCACCAATCTATCAGTTATCCAGATCAATCTTGGGTATCGCTGCTATAAGCTTCTTGGTATAGGTGTGTCTTGGTCTTGAGAAAACAGTCTTGGTATCTCCAGACTCAACAATATTGCCCTTCTGCATTACTATTACTCTCTCGCAGAGCTGACTTACAAGGCTAAGGTCGTGGGAAATAAAGATGATAGAGGTTCTCTTTTCCCTGTTGATTTTCTTGAGCAGATCAACGATCTGAGCCTGGACTGTCACGTCAAGGGCTGTAGTAGGCTCATCTGCAATCAGAATCTGTGGATTACCTATCATTGCTGCAGCTATCATTACTCTCTGTCTCATACCGCCTGAGAGCTCATGAGGATACATGTAGTACACTTCCTCGGCATTCTCAAGGCCTACATCTCTGAGCATTGCAATTGCGCGCTCTTTGCGCTCCTGCTTCTTAATCTCAGGGTGGTGAATTCGAAGCGGTTCTTCCACCTGCCAGCCAATTCTTTTAACCGGATTAAGACTTGTCATGGGCTCCTGGAAGATAATGGAAATCTCATCCCCCTGGAAAGACCTCAAGGTCTTTCTATCGCAGGTCAAAAGGTCGTGGCCCTCGAACATGATCCTTCCTGTCTTCTTGATGGCATGTCTGTTAAGGAGACCAGCAATTGCCAGGGCACTCATACTCTTACCTGAGCCAGACTCGCCAACTATTCCAACAATCTCGCCATCGGCCAGCATAAGGTCAAAATCCTCTACTGCTGTCTCAGGAGAATCTGAATCATGAAATTCTATATGGAGATCAGTAACATCAAGAATTATTCCCATCTCTTAATCCCCTCTCCAAGGAATGCAAAGCCCAGTACCATCAGTACGATAACAATACCAGGGCACAGAACGTAGCTAGGTCTTGTGAACATGTACTGCTGCGCATCTGACAGCATACGTCCAAGGCTTGCGTAAGGCGGCTGTGATCCAACTCCAAGGTAGGAAAGACCAGCCTCAGCCAGAACTGCGTTGTTAAAACCAATAAGTATTGATGAAGCCAACACTCCCTTAATATTAGGAAGTATGTGCAAAAAGATCATTCTGAAATCCGAAACGCCTTGGAGACGCGCATTCTCTATGTAGTCCATATTCTTGCACCTGAGGACTTCGCCTCTTACGATTCGTGCAAAGCTGGGCACAAAGGCTATTCCAAGAGAAATGACAAGCTGAGGCCAGCCAACACCGAATACACTAACGATTACCAGTGCCAGAAGGATACTAGGAAAGGCAAAAAGAGCATCAATAACTCTCATTGTTACCTCATCTATCATTCCGCCGTAGTAGCCTGTAATTGAGCCAATGATAGTGCCAACACCTGCTCCGATGATAATGGTTCCGATAGCGATCATAAGTGTTACTCTGCTACCGTACATAACTCTACTAAACACATCACGTCCCATGTTGTCTGTTCCCATGATGTGGCGAAGAGATATGCCCTGAAGTTTCTCTGAAGCACTCATCTTGGTAGGCTCATAGGGCATCCAGAAAAAGCCGACGATTATCATAAGGAGGATCAGTCCCATGATAATGCCGCCAATAAATACATATGGATTTTTCAGTAATTTCTTAAGTTTGGAATTATTCATGTCTAGTTTATTCCTGACTTTTAGTCATCTATATCAATTCTAGGATCGATGATCCTGTAAATTATATCCACAAGGAAATTAGTACCAATAACGATAATGGCAATACCCATGATGATTGCCTCAACTACAGGATAGTCTCTGTTACTGATACTGGACAGCAGTATTCGGCTGATACCAGGGATATTGAATACCTGCTCAATGACAATACTGCCTGCAACCATGTCTGCCAGCGCCATTCCAAGGAATGTGATAACTGGGATCATGGCGTTTTTAAGAACGTGTCTGTAGAGAACACCGTTTGTATTATTCCCCCTTGAATATGCTGTTCTCGCATAATCTTTGCCCGATTCATCTATGAGATTACCTCTTAGCATCTTGACTGTCATGGCAATCTTGGGAAATGCTATGGCAACTGATGGGAAAAGGAGATATCTCAGGAACCCTCTGACGTCATCTGTGTAGGACACAAAGCCTCCAGGGGTAAAGAACTTAAATATCATTCCAAATATAAAGGTGATCAAAATGCCTGAAAAGAAAGGCGGAATGGCCATAATAACCTGATTGACCACAGTAATGGTCCTGTCAAGAATACCATTCTCATACTTGGCTGTGGCAATGCCCACAGGAATAGAAATAACAACTGTAAAAAGAAAAGCAAGAAGTCCCAGTGTAAGTGTTATAGGAATCTTACTAAGAATAAGGCTTGCTACCGGCACACTGTAGGTATAGGAGTTTCCGAAGTCTCCCTGCCAGAAAGCTACAAACCATCTAAAATATCTGACAAGAACGGGATCATTAAGTCCCATCTTCTCTCTTGTCTGAGCAACAAGCTCAGGTGAAGCCTCAAGTCCCAGCATACGAATAGCTGGATCGCCAGGCAATACATTAAAAGCGAGGAATACGCATAGTGAAACCACTATCAAAGTAACAATCGTAGATGAAAGTTTTTTGAGTGTGTATTTCATATGCATATTCCCCGCTAGCATTTTTTACTTATATTATATACGCAGGAATACCTGTTGTGTATCAGTATTTATCTGCATTTTACTGTGCTGGTCTGATCTTGGCGATATCCTGCACATAAAGAGGATAGAAAACATATCCTGTAAACTTCTTGTTGAGTACTACAAACTCAGGAAGGTCCTGAATGTATACGCTGGCAGCTTCCTGTGAAAGGATTGTCTCGCACTCTTTGTAGTATTTGGTCTTCTCAGCATCATCTGTAGCTGCTGATGCATTAGCATAAGCTGCATCGAAGTCTGCGCTGTTGAAGTTAACGAAGTTCTTGCCGTTATCTGAAACGTATCTTGAAAGAAGAGCTGATGCTGAAAGTGTTGATGCATCAATACCTACTACTGTAGCCTCATACTCTCTTCCTGAGTAAACATCGCTTACCCATGAGTTCCATTCGATTTCCTGAATATTAGCTGTTACGCCAATAGCCTTGAGCTCCTCAGAAATAACCTGAGCTGTGTCAACGTGCTGACCATAGTTGGATGGAACTGTGATTGTAAACTCAAAGCCGTTTGGATATCCAGCCTCTGCAAGAAGAGCCTTGGCCTTGTCTACATCTGTGTTGTATGTATCGTTGAGTTCAGGCATGTAGTACTTGCTGAATGCAGGGAACATAGCACTTCCTACCTCTGTTCCAGCGCCCTCAGATACGAAATCCATGATCTCCTGTGGGTTAACTGCATAGCAAAGAGCCTGACGAACCTTAACATCATCAAAAGGCTTAACTGCGTTGTTGAGGTAAAGAGCCTGAACAAGGTTCATTGTTCCCTCGTAAACCTCGAACTTGTCTGAAAGCTGTGCAACCTGAGTAGGTGTTACACGAGCCATCATGTCAATTGAACCGCCCTCAAGGTCGAGAACGATCGCATCCATATTGGCCTCAATCTTGAATACTACATCCTTGATATAAGCCTTCTCTCCCCAGTAATCATCGAATCTTGTTACCACGAAGTTCTCCTGAGGTGAATTGGAAACATACTTGTATGGGCCTGTTCCAATAGGTGTTGTCTCTGGATGTTCGTTAGCTGCTGGGATAATAGCTACTGTGAGCTGTGTAAGAAAATCTGAATCAGCATCCTTAAGCACAACCTCTACGTGGCTGTCATCAAGCACATTTACACTGTCAATCTTGCCGTAAGCCTTGATAAGTGGCTCACTTCCGTCTACACCCATATTACGCTCAAGGGAATATTTGATATCCTCTACTGTAACATCGCTTCCATCATGGAACTTGATACCATCTCTGAGTGTAAAGGTGTAAACCTTACTATCTTCTGAAATCGTATACTCACTGGCTACAGCAGGGTTAAGATTACCATCTGAATCAGCCTTAACGAGGCCTTCAAAAATGTTGTAGAATACTTCTCTTGTTCCTGCTCCTGTTGAATTGTGAGGGTCAAGACCATCGATATCCTGAGGTATTCCTACGGTAAGCTTAGAAAGATCATCCGTTGTCTCTGTAGAAGCAGCTGTCTCTGTACTGGTCACTGTATCAGTGCCTGTCTCTGCGCCTGTCTCTACCTTAGCGGAATCTCCTGCCTTGTCACTTGAGCATCCACTCAATGCAACAGTCAGTGTTGTTAACACGACCATCAGAAGTGCACTACCTGTCCTTCCAATTTTCTTCTTCATCATGTTAAAATCTTCCTCCTATTCAATTACTTGCTGCTCTATAGAAAAGAGTCAGCGAACGTGATGCACTCCTCTAGCATCACATTGAAAATATAAGACTTTGACAAGAAATTGTCAAGCATAATATTATCCTTATCCCCTTAAATTATCTTAATCAAATAGGCCAAGTGGCTTTGCACATAAAAAAGAGCTACCAGACGCAATCTGATAGCTCCATAGTCTATTCATTACTTAGCCTGCAATATCGATTATACCTCAAAAGCTAGCTCTGTAAATCAAAGATTATTCTTTCTTAAGAAGTGGTGTGTTCTTATCTGTAGTATCTGTGATAGTTCCATCAGCTTCCTTACGAAGTACTGACTTGAGCTCATCCATAAAGGTATTAACATCCTTGAACTCACGATAAACAGATGCAAATCTTACATATGCAACAGGATCCAGATTCTTCATCTTATCCATTACGATCTCACCGATTGCACGGCTAGGAATCTCTTTCTGTTCCATGTTGAATACTTCTGTCTCAACAGCATCTACGATCTTGGTGATCTGCTCAGCGCTAACAGGACGCTTATGGCATGCTCTGAATACGCCAGCCTCGATCTTGGCTCTGTCATAAGGCTCACGAACATCGCCCTTCTTAATTACTATAAGAGGTATAGTCTCAACCTTCTCATATGTAGTGAAACGTTTACCACAGGAGTCACAAACTCGTCTTCTCCTGATAGATGTATTCTCATCTGCAGGTCTTGAATCAATTACTCTTGTGTCGTCTTTTCCACAAAAAGGGCATTTCATAGCGTTTCCTCCATTTTGCGCTAATATATATGTGTTATTTAGTTTCCACTGTATATTGTGCGAAAACTACATCACTCCACAAATTATTGTATCATCAATTCCCGAGCTTTTCTACACTAAATTTCGAAGAACGCGCCTTTTTTAGCTGAAAAAAGCCCCTCGCTATAAAGCGAAGGGCTAAAATTCAAAGCTTCAATTATTTCCTCTGAAGGAAATCAGGTATCTTCAAGGACTTAGGCTCAACTGTGCTCTTGATCTCTGAAGGCTTGTTCAGAGTAAGTGGCTGAGTAGGTCTTGAAATATTAACTGTGCTAACTGTCTCAACTGCAGGCTGGATAGGTGTTACTACAGTCTGAAGAGGTGTTACAGGTGAAATAGGTGTCTGAACAACTGTAGGCTGTGGAGCTACTGCCTGAGCTGCAACATGTGGAGCTGCTGTAGCTGCCACACCAGGAGCTGCTGCTCTTGGAGCAGGAATTCCATTAACCTTGTCCTCAATACCTGTAGCAATAACAGTGATAGTACATGTATCTGTCTTGCTCTCGTCGTACATAGCACCGAAGATAACGTTAACATCATCTCCAGCAAGATTACGAACATACTCAGAAGCATCAGATGCATCAGCAAGAGTGATATCACCAGAAATATTGATGATAACATTGGATGCGCCATTGATCTTAGTCTCAAGAAGTGGAGACTCAACAGCCATCTTAACAGCATCTGTAGCCTTGTCATCGCCCTTACCGCTACCAATACCGATATGAGCAATTCCTCTATCCTTCATAACTGTCTGAACGTCAGCAAAGTCAAGATTGATAACTGCAGGTACATTGATAAGATCAGTGATTCCCTGTACAGCCTGCTGAAGGACTTCATCAGCCTTCTTAAGTGCATCTGGCATTGTTGTACGTCTATCAACAATCTGAAGAAGCTTATCGTTAGGGATAACGATAAGAGTATCTACGTTTGATTTAATATTCTGAATACCAAGCATAGCGTTCTGCATACGAACACGAGCTTCGAAACTGAAAGGCTTAGTAACTACGCCTACAGTAAGGATACCCATATCCTTAGCAAGCTTGGCAACAACTGGTGCAGCACCTGTACCTGTTCCGCCACCCATACCACAAGTAACGAAAACCATGTCTGCACCCTTGAGTGCTGCAGAAATCTCCTCTGCGCTCTCCTCAGCAGCCTTCTGACCAATCTCTGGCTTAGCACCTGCACCAAGACCCTTTGTAAGCTTCTCACCAATCTGTAAAAGCTTAGGTGCTTTGCAGAGCTGAAGAGCCTGCTTATCAGTATTAATACCGATGAATTCTACACCGGTAATATTCTCATCTACCATTCTATTTACAGCATTATTACCTGCGCCGCCAACCCCAACAACGATGATTTTGCAGCCAGATTCAGCCTCATTTGACTTAATCTCCAGCAAGACAACTCCTCCTTCACAAACCTCATAAACTCCTAATAGCTATGATACGATTTTTTGTTTCAATTATCAACCCGTTTTTTTAATCTAAATTTTTGTTTTTTCGAAAACAATTTACTAATTTTTCTCTTCAAAAGTAATGTTTTTCGTATCTTCGTCAAAATCTTTCATCTCCAGTATTCCTTTTTTACCCTCCAGGTTAGGCAGAATATACTGAAGTTGTATTATTTTTTCGTCGATGTATGAACTTGTACCAAGACTCACCTCTACATCGTCGAAATATACGTACACATTGTACTCGTTATCAAAGAAAATCTTATTAGCATGAAGACTGTACTTATCAAGAAGCTGCGTGATATCAAGGATCTCTGCAAAAACAGTCTCGTTATCAACAGGAAGCTTCTCGTAAAGAATAACATAGTTAAAATCAAGTCCCATTACCTGTGGAACCAAACTCGATGGCTCCATAGAACTCTCAACAACTATTCCATCCCTGTCAAAGTACATGTAATGTCCCAGATATGAGATATATCCGGCAACAGCCTTCTCATAGACATTGATCCTGATGGTATCAGGGGAAAGAATGTCTACATCCATCTTTTCTACAAATGGCACACCCTCGATACTCTTATCTCTGTACTTAAAAGACAGATACAGCGAGTTATGGCTAAGGCCATCTGTCATTACCATATCGATTATCTCTTCGTTAGTGTAATGGGTATTACCACTTACGTAGATATTGGTAACCTTGTAATTATCTACAATGTAATTAAGTGCTATCACAAGCGCGATCACCAGTGCCAGAAGTATTCCCAGAATGATGAACAGGCTCTTTTTATATCTAAGCAAATTCAGATGATAGTCCAAACGCTCTCTAAAGGTTGGACGATAGCTTCTATATTCGCTTCTTCGCTTCTTAACAGCTTTTTTCCGTCGTTTCTTTGCCATCGCTCTTTTGCCTTATTCCCTTCCGATATTCCTTGCAACATTGAGCGCAATTCCGACCTCAGCCAGCTGTATGATAACCGCCGATCCACCATAACTGATGAATGGAAGTGTGATACCAGTATTTGGAATTGTATTAGTTACAACCGCGATATTCAGAATAACCTGAATAGAAATATGGGCCATTACTCCGATAACAAGAAGCGCACCAAACATGTCATTAGCGTTGTTGGCGATGATCATAAGTCTCCAGATTAGCAGAAGGAACATGAGCATAACCGCAATCGCTCCGAAAAGTCCCAGCTCTTCACAGATGATAGAGAAGATCATATCGTTCTGAGCCTCTGGAAGCTTCATCTTCTGCATGCTCTCGCCAAGTCCCTTACCAAAGATTCCGCCGGAGCCTATGGCATATAGCGCCTGCAGCGTCTGGAAACTTTCATCACTGGCATAAGCAGCAGGATCAAGCCAGGCAAGAACTCTTTTGAATCGGTAGTTCATACCGCTGCTGTCCTCAGCGTTGACGATCAGAACTATGATAACCGCAACTATGGCGATAATACCAAGGGCAACAATTACATATCTCTTATATCCGGGAGTAGCTACGAACAGCATGATTACAGCAATTCCCATGACGATAATAGCAGAACTCAGATTCTGAGAAATCTTATAAACCATAAGAGCCAGAATTCCAGGGAACAAAAGAGCTATAGCGTAGCCCTTGGGTGTCATAAGGTTACTGCGCATCTTGATAATGATAGTTGCAGTAAATACGATAACCGCCACCTTGGCAACCTCAGCAGGCTGAATTGATACACCGTGGAAAATGATCCATCTTCTGGCACCGTTAACCGTCTTACCATAAGGGTACAAAAGAAATAACAGAATAACGGCCGCAAAATAGATAGGTACTGTCAGCTTCTGTAGAACTTTATATGGGAAAAAGGACATAAAGATCATTCCACCCAGGCCCAAAATAGTTGGTCCCAGCTGATGTTTGAAATAATAGGCCGAATCACCCATACTCACGCCGGCTTCATAGGAGCTGGTTGAATATAACATGATAAGTCCAAAAGACAGAAGAAACAGGACTACAAATATCAAACTGTAATCCACATAGGTTTCTTCTTTAGGTTTTTTCATAACTGCTGCTCTTGCCAATTTTCCCCCCGCGGTAGATGGAAAGCACCTACCATAAAAATATCTTTTACTATAGATTCTCAGTCGGACAGCTTGTTAACGTAGTCCTTGAATCTCTTACCTCTTGTTTCGTAATTAGGGAACATATCCCAGCTTGCGCATGCAGGAGATAAAAGAACTGCATCGCCCTGGTTAGCACTCTCTGTACAGAACTCAAGTGCCTCCTCGTAAGTTTCCTTAAATACGTAATTTGTAAAGCCGTGTTTGTCACAACACTCAGCAATCTTTTCTTTGGTCTGACCAATGAGAACAAGGAGCTTGATCGTATCGCCAAAGCTCTCGATCCACTCATCGTACTCATTACCCTTATCATAGCCGCCGCCAATGAGGATTGTAGGTTTACACATAGCTCTTACACCCTGAATAGCTGCATCCGGGTTAGTACCCTTGGAATCGTTGTAGTAATCAACACCGCGCTTAGTAGCAACAAATTCGATTCTGTGCTCAACAGCCTTGAAGGTTCTGATAACAGAAAGGATAGTTGCAAGAGGCACATCCATAGCAAGGCTCATAGCGATTGCTGCCATAACGTTCTCAACGTTACACATTCCAACAAGGTTCATATCATGGATATTCATGATCTTCATGGCATTACCTGCTGTTGCCATGTAGATATCCTCATTATCAAGGTAGAAGCCGTCTGTGAGCTTTTCTTTTGTTGAGAAAAAGACAACCTTGGCTGGGCATCTGCCACCAAAATCTCTTGTATATTCGTTGTCATAATTAAGAACGCAGGTATCATCCTGTGTCTGATTATGAGTGATGTTCTCCTTCATCTGCGCATAGCATTCCATTGTGTGGTGTCTGTTCAGATGATCAGGTGTGATATTAAGAATTGCAGATACATTAGCATGGAAGTTATCTACTGCTTCAAGCTGGAAGGAACTGATCTCTCCAACTGTTACAGAAGACTCATCCATCTCAAGAGCGCTCTCAGCATATGATACACCGATATTACCAACTACATAAGCCTTGCCAAAGTGAGCTTTCATGATCTCGCCAACAAGTGTTGTAGTTGTAGTCTTACCATTTGTTCCTGTGATAGCAACCATCTTGCCCTTAGCAAAGTTGAAGGCAAGCTCTATCTCACTCCATATAGGAATGTTCTTATCCTTGATGCGCATTACTGTAGGAGCATCAAGTGGTACAGCAGGGCTTGGTACTGTGAGCACAATATCAGCAAGGTCTTCGTCAGAGATTGTTCCAACGATGATCTTGGTATTCTCTCTATCTTCTTCATGGAGTTTGTTTCTTATATCTTCCTCTGTAACCTTGGTATTCTCCTCAAGGACTACAGGAAGCGCACCTACTTTATTAAGAAGGTTGACTGAACCAACTCCTGAGAGACCTGAACCTATTACAAGTACTTTTTTACCCTTTAAATCTGCTGTCATATAAATCACTTCCTTCGAAAAATTTTGAACCATGGGGACGGGGTTGCTGGTCCATTTTAGTTTACTTTAGTCCGGCGTAGGCGATGAGACTCATGATGATGGTGACTGTTGTGAATACATTCACAACCTTAGTCTCAGACCAGCCGCCTTTTTCATAGTGATGATGGAGTGGAGCCATTCTGAAAATTCTTTTACCATGGGTTGCCTTGAAATATGTAACCTGCATGATTACTGAAACTGCCTCTGCAAAGTAGATAAAGCCTACTATTACAATAAAGATAGGCATGTTCATAACGTATGCGATACTAGTAACAAATCCACCAATAGCAAGGGATCCGAAGTCTCCCATCATTACCTTTCCTGGATATACGTTATATACAAGGTATCCAAGAAGGCTTCCCAGCATAGCTGCTGACATTACCTCAGCACCTGTTGCGTTATAGTGCATAGCTGCGATGATAAAAAAGCCTGCTACTACTGCTGTAACTGATGCGCAGAGGCCATCAACGCCATCTGTAAGATTTGTTCCGTTGCCTGTTCCAAGTGCAATGAAAAACAGGATTGGAATATTCCAGAGACCAAAATCAAGTGTTATATCTGTAAAAGGAATATCAAGTGCGAGCCTCATATCTGTAAAATTCAGAACATAGGCTACAAAAATTGCTACTACGATGAACTGTCCAAGAAGCTTTTGCCACGGAAGAAGTCCCTCGTTATGCTTTCTTACTACTTTAATATAATCATCAAGGAAACCAATGATTCCAAAGCCAATTGTCATGATAAGTACTGGAATTACTTCCTTGTGGCTCATGCTATAGAAGATTCCAATAATTGTAAAAGGAATCAGGAATATGAAGCCTCCCATGATTGGCGTTCCAGTCTTGGCCTTATGTGATTCAAGGCCTTCTTCTCTCTCAGTTCCTCTGGCCTTGAGCTTCTTTAGAAGTTCTATTACCTTAGGTCCAATAAGAACTGCTATGCAAAAAGAAACTAATACTGGTATCAAAGTTCTAAGAATATAATCACTCACCGCTATTTCCCTCACTATTTCCCTGTGGAAGATCATGTTCAAAATCCGGAAGGTCATCTGCACCTGCAGGGCTTCCATTAGTAGGATCAAGTAAATCACCTGTCTCCGGGTCAATATAATACCCCGTCTCAGGGTCAACGTCAAATGACTGCCAAATAGAGGATCTGCCTGCATTTTCTGAGTTCTGAGCTGCTTCAAGCTCCTCCTGGCTTACAGTTCCGTCTGAGCTCGCCCCCTCAGTACTAGCATCTGTACTCGCGCCCTCTTCCGCGTTTTCTTCAGTAGTTTCAGGAAGAATTGGAGTTACAAGTTTTTCACGAAGTTCCTCAAGTTCCTGCAGTTCTTTTTCTGAAAGTTCTTCTGTCATAGGAATATTGAGATAAGGAAGAGCCTCTGTGAGGATCTTGCGGACAAGAACTGTTGCAAGTCTCGCCTGGTCCTGCTGAGCAATGTTAGGTCTGTCTACTACTACGTAAATCGCAATCTTAGGATCATTGGCAGGCGCTGCACCCATGAAAGATACAACGTACTGTCTGTTCTTACGAGGAAGTGTCTGAGCTGTACCAGTCTTACCAATAATGCGATAGCCGGCTGGTCTGGCTGTTCTACCAGTACCCTCATCACCCATAACAACGGCTTCGCAGTACTGCCTGATCTTATCTGAGGTAGACTGTGAAATAGTCTGTCTAAGTACTCTTGGCTCTATGTTCTTGACTGTAGCGCCGCTTGAATTGACAATCTTTTTAACTACGTGAGGCTCGTAGAGATAGCCACCATTTATAAGTGAGCAATAGCCTGTGATCATCTCGATCATGTCTACGTTAAAACTCTGTCCAAAGCTATTAACCGCAAGATCTGTAGGTCCCATGTCAGCTGCTGAATAGGTAAGTCCCTCTGTTCTTGCTTCTCCTGCAAGGTCAATGTTGGTCTTAAGGCCAAAGCCGAAGGTCTTCTGGAACTTGGCAAAGTTGTTGACGCCAATTGACTGGGCAATGTACATCATTGCTACGTTACAGGAAATCTCGATTCCTCTTTCTACTGATACATATCCATCACCGTAGGTGTTATGGCACTTGATGTCGTAGTCGCCCACATGAAGGAAACCAAGACAGTTATATACTTCGTTACCAGTGATAGCTCCAGTCTCAAGACCTGTAGCAACTGTGAAAGGCTTGGCTACTGACCCAGGCTCGTAGGTATCTGCAATGCAGAAGTTCTTCCAAAGAGCGTTGTAGTTCTGATAAAGCTCTTCATCAGTAAAGCCATCGATCATCTCCTGAGTAATATATACTCCTGAATCAAATACAGATTCGCCCTTAACTTTGTTGCCCTTCTCATCTACAGAAGGCATTCCGATAAGCCTTGAGGTATCTCTTGGATTGTTGAGATCATAGAAAGGATAGCTGGCCATTGCCAGAACCTCTCCCGTGTTGACATCCATCATGATACAGCCGACATTATTTGCGCCGTTAGCTTCTCTTACATTATTAGCGTACTGATCATTGAATTCCTGGAGATATTTCTCAACAATGTTCTGAAGATTACCATCGATTGTTGTAACAATGCTGTCTCCGTCAGTAGCAGGAATTGTAGTTCTCTCAAGCTTGGAATCATCATCAAGATATCCGTACTCTCTTCCGGCTGTTCCGGAGAGAATATCGTTGTAGTACTCCTCAAGTCCGTACATACCGTAGTTATCACCTGAGGTAAATCCGATAACATCGCAGGCCATTTGACCATTAGGATACTTTCTGATGTAACTTGATTCAAACCAGATTCCCTGAATATTCTCATCATACTTGTCTGAGCCGAGAGTTATGAGTTCCTGGAAATCAGCTATCTGATCATAGGAAAGCTTTTTGGCAAGTACATAATACTGGGATGTAGGATGCTCGCTAAGATATGACCTTACTTCTGAAGCATCGATCTTGAAATATGTTACAAGTGCCTTGATTGTTGGCTCCAGATACTTCTCATCACGCAGGAGAAGCTTGGCATCAAGGATCAGGTTGTAAACCTTCTCACTGTAGGCCAGGATTGTTCCGTTGGCATCCAGAATTTCTCCTCTTCTGAAAGGAAGGGTTGTTGAGTCATATTGCTGCTGGGAAAGGACCTGTTTCTCGTATTCTTCACCCTTATTCATGGTGATATGGATGAGTCTGACCCCTAACCCAACGAAAGCCAGTAGTACTAATACAAACAGCACTACCAGCTTTTTCTTCATTCCAATGGTGAATTTATGGGCGTTTCTAGTTCTTTTTTTCTTCATTACTCTGTATCACTTTCCATCACTTTGGGGAATTGGAGCCACCTGACGTACATAGTCATTACCGCCTCCATCAGAGTATGTCACAATCTGTCCCTCAGTTGCATATGTCATTCCGTATTCCTGGATAGCAACTCTTTTTACTTCATCCAGATCAACGTTTCCATTCGCTCTATTATACGCCTCATCATTCTCCTGTTTCAATGTGTTGAGCTGACTCTCAAGAGTAGCAATGTGTTTAACACTATTTGTGATCTGAGACTGAAGAGAGATATACCATGCTAATGTCACAACCATAAGAATAACAGCCATAGATAAAAATAACAAATATCCAAGGCTCATATGATGTCTTCTTTTCTTCTGCTGCTGAGGCTGCTGAACATGGTATGGTCTGCGCTCGCGAACTGGGTCGGCTACTCTTCTGACTGTGTTGCCGTATACATATCTAGTTGCCATGTTCTTCACCTCCTTTTCCGTGCCGATGCTGTCTACAGGCTCGTGCAACGACTTCTAGTTTTTTATCATTTTCTTTTATGAGATTTTCTCGAACACGCGAAGCTTTGCGCTCTGAGATCTCTTGTTCTCTGCAAGCTCTTCATCGCTTGGCAGAATTGGCTTTCTGGTAATAACCTTGCCCTTGGATGTCTTGCCACATACGCAAACTGGGAAGTTTGGCGGGCAGGTGCAAGGATTCTCGTTGGTTCTGAAATTATTCTTGGTGATTCTGTCCTCTAACGAATGGAAGGTTATAACGCAAAGTCTTCCACCAGGATTGAGGAAATCGATGAATCCGTCCAAAGAATTCTGGAGAACATCAAGTTCTCTGTTCAGGGCGATTCTGATTGCCTGATAAGTTCTCTTGGAAGGATGTCCTCCCTTTTCTCTCATCTTGGCTGGAATCGCAGCCTTTATAATGTCATTGAGCTGGAAGGTAGTCTCGATAGGAGCCTTGGCCCTCTCAATGCAGATGTGCTTGGCAATATTCTTGGCGAACTTGTCCTCGCCGTAATCTCTTATAATATGAAATATCTCTGTCTCTGAATAATCATTGACGATGTCTCTTGCTGTAAGAGTCTGTCTCTGATCCATTCTCATATCCAGAGGAACATCTTCTTTATAAGTAAAGCCTCTCTCAGCGTTATCAAGCTGATAGGATGAAACTCCAAGATCAAGGAGAATTCCGTCAACGCCTGTAACTCCGAGGTTCTTAAGTCTGATCACTGCGTTTTCGTAGTTGTCTCTTATGATGGTCACTCTGTCTGCGAAAGGCTCAAGCCTCTTGGTCGCAGCAGCTATAGCATCTTCATCCTGGTCAGTGCCGTACAGATGTCCGCCCTCTGTAAGTCTTTCCGCGATATGAAAAGAATGTCCGGCTCCACCAAGTGTTCCATCAAGGTAAATACCGTCTGGCTTAATATTCAGATTGTCCAGGCACTCATCAAGAAGTACCGAATAATGTTTAAATTCCATATTTATCCTCAGATACTTAAGCCGTACTCACTCATCTTGGCAGCGATACTATTGATGTCATCAAAGGTACTAGCCTTCTCCCACTCAGCCTTACTCCAGATTTCAGCTCTATTACCAACTCCGGCAATAACAGCCTCCTTCTCGATTCCAGCATGTGCCAGTAGGTTAGAAGGGATCAGGATTCTGCCCTGTTTATCTACCTCAGCATCAATGGCTCCAGCGATAAAGAATCTTCCCAGCATTCTGGCCTCAGGCTTGTCCATAGGTAGCGCCTGGAGCTTCTCTTCAAAGGCATCCCAACCTTCTTGTGAGAACACAAAAAGACATCCATCAAACCCCTTAGTTACCACAAAGGTTTCTCCAAGGAGTTCACGGAATTTAGCAGGCATTATGAGTCTTCCCTTTGCGTCTATGGAATGACTATATTCACCTTTGAATGCTGTTCCCAAATTATTTTACCACTTCTCTACCACTTTTAACCACTTTTTGACACTTTTTACCACCTAAATGTATTATAGGGTAATTTTTTTCATTTAACAACCCTGTTTTTTCGCTAATTTCTCAATGAAAATAAAAAATCTCCGCCCAACTACAAATAGTTGGGCGGAGAGTAAAATCCTATTCAATATTTTGTTATTAAATCAAAAATAATTTTTTTATAAAGCTTTTTATACAGAAGGCCAGGTCTCTACTTCTTTACCTTTAAGCTTGATTCTTACAATTATCTCAGTCACAACTGCAAATACCACAAGGCATATAGCAAGTACCTGAGAAACAGGAAGCCCTACATGAGGCATGATGAGCTGATCCGTTCTAAGGTTCTCGATCCATGCTCTTCCAAGGCCATAGCCACCAAGATATAACAGAACAATTTCTCCATTAAATCTCTTGTGCTTGCAATATACCAACAGAATGATCAGAAGACACAGATTCCATAAGCTCTCATAGAGGAATGTCGGGCTGACCTGAACATAATTGGTCACATCACTCATGTGCTCATACATCAGAGCTGTAATCTCGTTGTTTCTCACCATCTCAACTGGAAGTCTCATGGCAAGAAGTCCGTCTGTATACTCGCCAAAAGCTTCTCTGTTAGTGAAATTACCCCATCTGCCAATCACCTGTCCCAGAACAAGTCCAAACATGATGGTATCTGTCATCATGAGAAAGCTCTTTTTCTTGACCTTACTATATATAAATGCTGTAAGGAAACCTGCTATTACGCCACCGTAGATGGCAAGTCCGCCATTTCTCAGATAGAGAATGGATACCAGATTGTCCTTGTAATAGTCCCATGAAAAGAAAACGTAATAAAGCCTTGCGCCTACTATTGAAAAGATAATGATGTAAACAGCCACATCCCAGTAGTCATCAGACTTCTGTCCTGTCCATTCAGCAATTCTGGATATCAAAAGCAGCGCTGCCAAAAAGCCGCAGCCTATGATCACTCCGTACAAAGCGATGGTAAAACCAAAAACAGAAAATTCCTTAGGAACATTCTCAAGATAGACATTTATATTAGGAAACGCAATGTCCATCTTCCCCATTATATCTGGCATTTTCATTCCTCCCTAGTTGTTATGTCATAGTCGTCGACTCGGAATTAAACGTTAAATCTAAAGAGAATTACATCGCCATCCTGAACAACGTACTCTTTACCTTCCATACGAACAAGTCCCTTATCTCTTGCTGCAGAAAGTGAACCCTCGCGAAGAAGATCCTCGTAGTTGATAACCTCAGCCTTGATGAAACCTCTCTCAAAGTCTGTGTGAATCTTACCTGCTGCCTGAGGAGCCTTAGTACCGATCTTGATTGTCCAAGCTCTTGTCTCGTCCTCACCAGATGTAAGGAAGCTCATAAGTCCAAGAGTTCTGTAGCTTGCTGCGATGAGCTTATCAAGGCCAGACTCTGTAAGTCCAAGACTGTCAAGGAACTCTGCCTTCTCATCCTCATCAAGCTCTGAAATCTCAGCTTCGATCTGAGCACTGATCACGAATACTTCACTTCCAGACTTAGCTGCAAGCTCACGTACAGCTGCAACATACTGGTTAGATGCGCCGTCATCTGCAAGGTCATCATCCTTAACATTTGCAGCGTAGATAACTGGCTTCCATGTGAGAAGATCCATTGTGTTCATAAGAGCCTTCTCATCCTCGTCGTCAAGTTCAAGCTCTCTAGCCATCTTGTTATCCTCAAGAGTAGCCTTGATCTTGTTGAGAAGCTCAAGCTCTTTGGCTGCTGTCTTGTCCATTCTTGCTGTCTTGGTAACCTTGGCAATTCTACGCTCAAGTACCTCAAGGTCAGCAAAGATAAGCTCAAGGTTGATTGTCTCGATATCTCTGGCTGGATCAACTGAACCATCTACATGTACAACGTTAGGATCCTCGAAGCATCTAACTACATGTACGATAGCGTCTGTCTCTCTAATGTTAGCAAGGAACTGGTTACCAAGGCCTTCACCCTTAGATGCGCCCTTAACAAGTCCTGCAATATCTACGAACTCAATTGTAGCTGGTGTTACCTTCTTGGAATGATAGAGATCTCCAAGAGCCTTAAGTCTCTTATCAGGAACTGCTACAACTCCTACGTTAGGATCGATTGTTGCGAAAGGATAGTTCGCAGCAAGTGCTCCAGCGTTTGTAAGTGAATTAAAAAGTGTTGACTTACCTACGTTAGGAAGCCCAACTATGCCCAATTTCATGGTATTTATCTCCTTTAAAGCTAATATTATTGCACACTAAAAAAGCCTAGATAGGCACAATGTAGTGTACCATATCCTAGGCAATTTGTAAAAAATAAAAAGAACCTCCGCCACTCTCTATTGCAAAAATCGCATGCCCTTTCCCTTTTCACTTTGAGGCAATACTTCTTCAAGTTTTTCTATACTTTCTGCTTCTTCCTCTTTGAATTTCCTGACAACATCTTGTTTGCATTGTGGACAGAGCTTGCCTGTACACACAGGTTTCCCACAGATATCACATACTGCCCCTAAATTTATGGCATTGGATGAGATCAGGCGCCCTTCCCTTACCCATTTGATCAATGTGTTTATTGGAACACCGGTTGCAAGAAAGACCTCTTTGCCTTCAGCTCCAGGGTACTGGTCAAGAAATTTTTTGACAAGCTGAAACTGGGCTTCATCAGTGCGCCTGCATTCAGGGCAAAGAATGTAACCATAGCCAGGATATGGAAATAACTTTTTACATGTCGAACAGTTCTTAAGTTCCATATTAGTACTCACTTCATTAGAACATCCAATACTGCTGAGTACATATTCTCATCAGTTATGCCTTCTTCGTTTCTAAGTTTGTAGGCAATATGGATTTTGAGCGTCAGGTCATAGCCATCAAGCTTTTTAATGCTTTCAAGCTCGGTTCGAAGTTTATCTACCAAAGCCTTAAGTTCCCCAACTTCAGTCACATCAGTTATCATGGCAAAGTCAGCTCCGAGGCATTTAGCTACAGCGCACTTGCCATCTGTGACCTCAAGAATAACTTCACCAGCTCTTTTCAGGAGCTTATTTCCAAACTCTTCACCATAATCTTCTACTATGCGGTGGTGATACTCATTGCGCAGGATAAGGAGTGCATAGTTCACGTTATTGACAGCATAGTTATGAGCATAGCTTCTTGTAACATCCGCAAGTGCAGAGACATTCATAAGTCCTGTAACCGGGTCAAGCCTTCGCTCATTGTATGTCTTGTCAAGACGGCTTAATTCCTCGTCAACGTCTATCACATGTCCCATAAGCCCGATTATCTGGCCATTTTCATAAATAGGTCTCTTGTCGCTCATGACATTGTGAACAATGCCATTTATAATGCATTGTCCCGGAAGCTTTAGTACATTGTTTCCTTTGCTCAATACTTCCTGTATCGCATCATCATAGGCCTTCTCATCAACAAGCCACCCCATTTCCTTGGTTGTTTTACCGAGTATATCCTCTATCTTAACATCAAAGAAATCAAGGAACGCCCTACTGGCGCCGAGGAACCTGCAATCTTTGTCTTTCCAGAAGAACTTAACAGAGGAACCGGCAACTATGCTCTCCCACATCTTTAATGAAAAGACGTCATCACTTTTAATTCCATAATCTTCAAGATTGTGAATTTTGTTGTCTTTTTCAAAGAAATGTGCAGCATCATCAGCTGTCGCCTTGCCACACACAAGGTATTCTTTTCCAGCTGAACCAGGAACCATCATGATACTCATTTCTTTCCACTTGTAGTTACCATCTGGACCTTTGAATCTGAAAAGATTCGAAATATATCCATTGTCTGAAGCTTCAATTCTACTCTTCAGAGTCGAAGTATTAGTAAACTCAAAGAATTTATCTCTGTCAACGTCAGCAATAAAGCCTTCTACCAGCCTGTTCAAATGCTCTTGTAATACATTATTCGTGGTCTCTGGTATCTCAATATATTTGCTTCTGCCAATCAGCGGAAAAATAGTATCTTTTTCTATGTTGATTATCATAATTGACTCAAAGAGATGATTTAATTCCCTGAGCTTGTTTCCAACATTGTTCTGCTTTTTAAAATCATTATCAAGCGAAATATTCCTGACGGAGCCCTTGATCAAATGCTTTCCTTCCATTTCAGATATTTCCACTCCCTGGAAGCAAATGATATTGCCATCGAAAGTATAATAGAAGGTCTCCAGGTTTTTAGTTTTTTCTATAGTGTCAGCGTACTCACGATACTTTTTAAGCAAAGGTGATTTCGTTTTATAGATAACGTGGTCCAGTTCTTCTATCGTGTAATCTCTTGTAAATATCTGCCTTTTGTAAGCTTTATTCATGAAAAGAGTACGGAAATCCTTTCCGTCGTCTTCAATGATTTCCAGCGGCTCATCTGTATATCTGGCACAGAAACTTCCAGCCTGATAGTAATGGCGCCACCTTCTAGGTTCTATTGTTATTCCCTTTTCTTTAATATGTTCAAAAAACTCATCAAGTGGCAAAGGTTTGCCATAAAAATAGCCCTGGAGCTTGCCACAACCAATTGAATACAGGAAATCCACCTGCTCCTGCGTCTCAACGCCTTCTGCAAGAGTCATGAGCCCGATATCCTTGGCCATAGATATAGCAGATGTCATAATAGCCTTGGATTTGTCGGTAAAAGAAGCGAGAAACTCCATGTCCATCTTGATAGTGTCAAATTCATAATCCTTTAGATGGTTCAAAGAAGAATAGCCGCTTCCAAAGTCATCCATCCACACTTCAAAGCCAGCATTTCTAAAGCCGTCAATAACTCCTCTCATAAGGTCGGCATTAGAAACGATCATACTCTCAGTAATCTCTATATGAATGTAGTCTCTTGGAATGTTATATTTGGCTACGGCATTCTTGACAACCTCAAGCATATCAGCAGTTTCAAAATCAAGCTTGGAAAAATTGACAGATACAGCAACTGTGTCAAGATTATTACCTAATCGCTCGGCAATATCAGAACATACCTTATCTACGATAAAGCAGTCCAGCTTGTGAATCTGACCGCTTTCTTCCAAAGGTCCTATGAATTTATTAGGCGCAAGGAATCCATACTCTGGATCAATCCACCTGGCCAGAGATTCCGCTCCGCACAGCTGCCCTGTGAGCGTACGAATAACAGGCTGGTAAAAAACCTTTACCCAGCCTTTCTCAATGGCAACATCAATGTTGTTAACCACATATTCAGCTATTTGCTTGTCGTCACTCTTCATACAGTAAATATTGCCCCCTCTGCTCCTTGAAAGCACTTATATTCTCCTGCCAAGAAGCCTTTATTTCATCAGCATTTTTGCCCTCTTCAATCATTTTCCTAAGGGAATGCGGTCAGTTTAACCCTAAGACTGTTAAGCTTTTTCATAGAGTTGGTCTCCTATCTTTAAACACGTTCTGATCACGCGCAAAGACACGCATTATTACCTATACATGATACCATTTATGTATTAAAATACGATAAATCTTTAATTATATATAGATTAAATCATTCAGCTGTTTTATGCGCTCATTGCTCTCTGAAGGTATGCAACTACTGGCTCGATGTACTTAGGATCAGTAAAGTCGCAGGACTGACCGAAAAGTTCGCCCATCTTCCTTGATTCTTCGCTCTTACTCTTTTTAAGAGAATTTGCAAAGGCCTTCATCATAATGATCCTAGGAGACGGGGTTGATGGTCCATTTTAAAAAGATTAAATTTCGTAAAGTTTTGTCCGATATATACATATATGGAATTATAGGAGATAAAATAATGCGCTCACTGAAAACCAGATTAGCCATTACAATGCTCTTTGTGATATTCACAGTTATCATGGTTATCACATTGCTCAGCGTAATATTCATTCGTAGGACTGCAAGCCGCAAGGCAGACCAGCTTCTTCTTATGCTGTGCGAAAATGGCCAGTATAGCTTGAATTATTATTTTGACAGTGTGCAGAACTCTGTTAACGACATAACTTCCTTTGTAGAAGACGACATAAAAGGGCTTGATGATAAGCAGCTTGAAAAGCACATGGAAAACGCCCGTGAGTATTTTGATTATATTATTTCCCGAACCAATGGTGTTCTGACATATTATTACCGTATCGATCCTTCTGTCTCATCTACAGTAAAAGGCTTCTGGTACACCAATCTTGATGGCAAGGGCTTTAGCGAGCATGAGGTTACCGATATCACCCTTTACGATGTAAATGACACTTCCAAGCTTGTATGGTTCACAGTTCCAAAGTTTGAAGGAAGGTCTATCTGGCTTCCTCCCTATGTCACTGACAATCTTGATGTTAAGGTAATCTCCTATGATGCCCCCATTTATTACAATGGGCAGTTTATCGGAGTCGTCGGAATCGAAATTGATTATTCTGCAATGGCCAAAGAGGTAAACAGCATCAAATTCTACGACAACGGCTACGCATTCCTAAGTGATGCTGACGGAACACTCTTTTACCATCCATATATTGATGTGGCAAATATGCCAGATGGCATGACCAAGCAGATGCCCTACAATAATAAAGCCGAGACCACGTCTGCACAGTATGTTTATGACGGAGTACTCAAGGAGGCTGTATGGCTACCTCTTAGTAATGGCATGTACCTGAACATCACAGTTCCTGTCAGTGAAACGCAAGGTGAATGGCGCGGTCTTATTTTGAATATCATGATACTTGGTGTAATTGTGCTGATCATTGCAGGTATCTTATTGATCACTTTCCTAGGGTACATAACAAAGCCTCTTGAACAGCTCACCGAGGCTGCTGATCAGATAGATAATGGAAATTTCGACGTCAATCTGACATATAACAGAGATGATGAAATTGGAAGACTTACCAAGTCTTTTAAGAAACTCTCAGGTAATATGAAAGCACATATCAACGCCCTGAATGAGCAGGTATTTATCGATTCTCTTACTCACGTTAGAAATAAAGGTGCCTTCTCTCTTGCCGTTGAAGAGCTTCAGGAGCAGATCAACAACGGATCTATCGATCCGAATTTTGCCATGGGTGAATTTGACTGCGACGGCCTTAAGCGCATAAATGATCAGTACGGTCACGACAAGGGCGACCTATACATCCAAAAAGCCTGCAACACAATCAGTGATGTATTCAAACGAAGCCCTGTTTACAGAGTTGGCGGCGATGAATTTTTTATAATCCTCAGGCACGAAGACTTCCACAACATCGACTTCCTGTTGGAGCGCTTTGATAAGGTCGTCGAAGAAATAAACGCATCCGCTGATGAGCCTTGGGAACAGGTATACTTGTCAAAGGGCTTTGCAATCTATAATCCAGCCGAAGACAACATCGTTCAGAAAATAATGCAGCGCGCAGATATGATGATGTACGAAAATAAACGCGAAAGAAAAATGGGCCGGGAGAGCTAATAGTTCTCACCGGCTCAATATTACTCAAGCTTCGCATCATCGAGAATCGCCTCAACATCCGCTCCGATAACATCCAAACACTCGGCCTTCATCTGATAAACCTCATTGATACCATAGAATGTGTTGGCAAGTGCCTTCACATAACCGAATCCCAGCTCATCAGACAGAATAGGTCCGCCAGCAGTTGTTACGTAGTACAGCTTCTTGGCTTTGCAGAGTCCTTGTGGCATTCCGGACTCGGTATAAGTAAAGGTCAGCCCCACAACATTTATCTGCTCAAAGTATTGCTTGAGCATTGCAGGAAAAGACAAGTCATAATATGGCGCAGCTATTACAATTGAATCTGCACTCGCAAAATCCCTGGCAAGATCAAACATCGGATCATCAAATTCCCCTGAACTCTTAAGTTCATCTCGATGATTTATAAACGCCTCATTCACGACAGGAAATTTCACTTCTTCTAGCTTAACTTCCTTTATCTCACCTTCAAGAGTACTCAATAAACGCTTAGCTAGTATGAGTGTTCGTGAACACTCACGGACACAAGCATTAACAAAAAGAATCATAGATCACCTCAATTACTTATCCATATAGTCTCTGATATTGAAAGTCTCTTCCGTTCTTTGTTCCTCGTCTATAATGCCCGGAACAAGCTCCGTAACATACACTTCCCCGGTAGCCTTATCGACATAATAACGAATCTGAGCTCCGGTATAGGATCTAAACAAGACAACTATCTCATCCGCTTCACTAGTGGATACATCAAAGTAAACAGTATAATCGTCTGATCCCAGCATGCTCTCCAGATCTGGGTTATTAGCAATGCAGTAGCTCTTTACCGCCTCAAGCGCCTGATCCTGGGTAATAGAAGTATCTGCGCTACATCCGGCCAAAGCTAGTGCCATGCTGCACGCAATCACTATAATTCTCTTTTTCATAAATTTCTCCCCTTCATTATTCCTCTAGAAATATTGTTCAAATGGATTTCTGTCACAAAGCATCTATATTCCAAGCCAATTACTTAAACAAGCTTGTCACTGTGTTCATAATAGCCTTGTTCTCCAGGATTGAATCCAGAATTCCACTAAGCTGAGATTTCTCCCCCTTCAAAAGAGCTACAGCAGCCTTCTTGGTGTCGGCATCCGCTGCTCTGTATAGTTCGAGAAGCTTCTTCTCTGCTGCTGTCACCTTTACTGATGAACCAGTTGATTTAGAAGCAGCTGGTTTCTTTGCATTAGTAGTCTTCGCTGCATTCGTTTTCTTCGCTGTAGAAGGCTTCTTCGCTGTGCTAGTTTTTGCAGTTTCCTTTTTAGTCGTCGTTTTTGCTGTTGCCATTCCCTTTCTCCTCCTGTATTATCAATCTTCCCCTACAAGGTGCACTGTCTGCGGCTCATGACCAACCGCAGGCAGGAATTTCTCAAAAATATCAGCCGTCTTAATCTTCAAACTCGATGTGCACACACATGGATGACATCCAAAATACTCTGCTGCCTTGACATCCTCATCCACCAGGAGCTGCACCTCATGCCCCTTGTCATTCATAAGCCCCATCACGCTTACTGCTCCAGGCTCGATATCAAGGTACTTCAGCATATCCTCTGCCTCGGCAAAAGACAGCCTTGCTGAATTTATCTGATTTGATAACTCCTTAGTTTTAAACTTCTTGTCCCCTGGCATGAGAAGCAAATAAAATCTGGTCTTCTGTCTGTTACACAAAAAGAGATTCTTACACATCAGCGTTCCCAGCGCCTTGTCCACCTCTTCACATGCTTCCATGGTTGTAGCTGGATCATGATCTACTCTTCCATACTCTATTCCAAGCTCATCCAGATAGTCGTATACTCGCACTTCTCTAGGTAAACGTCCATCACAGCTATCTGGTCTTCCCTTAAACAATTCCATCTGATTTTCTGTCATCACACCAACACCCTTTTCTCACAAAGTCTTAACACACGGCTTCTTTGCAATTCATATCAAAACTCCCTCAAAATGATCTATTTCATGCTGAATTATCTGAGCCGTGAAACCACTGTACTTGCTGTGCTGCGGCTTAAAGTCCTGATCCAGATAATCAACCTCAATCTCTTTATACCTTGTGCAAGGCCTTACTCCATCCAGAGAAAGACAACTCTCCTCCGTCTGATACTCCCCAGCTTTCCTGGTGATCACAGGATTAATCATAGGGAAAAGAAATGGTCCCATAGCCACAACAATAATCTGCTTCCTAACACCGATCATGTTCGCAGCCATGCCTACGCACCTATCCTGATTAGCTCGCAGCGTATCAAGCAAATCTTCTACAACCTGCTTGTCAGCCTCTGTTGCAGGCTCTGACTTTTGTTGTAAAAAGAACTGATCTCTAACTATCTTCTTAACCATGTTAACTCCTAATACTCGTGATAACTTAACTCTTTCTATTGTACCAAAAAGTGCCAGCCACTGTGAATGATTGTTCACAGTAACTGGCACAAAATTGCGTTACCCTCCCGTATTAGCCAAGGTGATAACCTTATCACCTTCCGCAATAGACCTTAATAGCCTTGAAAATAAACTCGGCAGTTCCTTTGCCGCCCATCTTCTCAATGTTCTCAGTCATCTCGCCTCCAGCAACGTAGCCAGTGCCGAGGCCGTATAGAATCTCATCTGTGCAGGTGTACATATTCTCTGTAATAAAATCCTGCACCTTCTTAACCTGAGTCTGGACCTCTTTTGATGCTGGATCCATCTCTTTCATCTCGCCGAACTCTTCAAAGAGCTTGGAAAAATCTGTCATAAGGCCGCTCTCATGCTCTTTTGTCCAGTTCTTACTCTTCTCGGCGTACTCCTTGTAGGCAGGAGTATCTCCCCACTGCTCTTTCGCTTTCTTTGCGTATTCATCAAGCTTACTTGTATCAAATGCTGAAAAATTCAAATGTCTCACTCCTCTCACTTTAAGGTATTTGCACATGTTCAGCAGATTCTCGATGTGCTCCTTCTTGAGCTCCAACAACTCTATCTGCTGTTCCAGTGCCTTTGTCTTGTCAAAGTCAGATCTGCTCACTATTTCTTTTATGTCTTTTAACGGAAATTCCAACTCTCTGAACAGTAAAATCTGCTGCAGTTTCTCAAGCGCCGCATCGTCATACAGCCTGTAGCCAGCTTCTGTGAGCTTTGCCGGCTTCAAAAGCCCAATCTGGTCGTAATACTGCAGAGTGCGTATACTCACTCCCGTCAGTTTGCTTACTTCATTTACTGTCATCATAGCGTTATCTCCTTCACGTGTAACTATAACATAAACTATAACGTAACGTCAGAGTCAACACTTTTTTTGAAAAAAAATATCCCGCCCCCATTTTGGACTAGGGGGACGGGGTTAGTGGTCCATAATTATTCTCTCTATCTCTTCATCGCCAGTCAGATCATAGACCATTCTGTAGCAGTCTAGAGCCTGCTGCGTATCGCCAGTCTCATCAGCCTCCTGAGCAGCCTTGTACAAAAGAGCCAGCGTAACCGGATTAGCCTTGGTAGGAATGCCATTATCATCTAGAATCTTCTGTATCTGATCAGTATCTTTCTCGGAAACTTTTTTACCGATAGCCTTCTCAAGGAACTCCAACTCTGCATCGGCCTGCTGGGATTCCTCAAAATATTTGCTATATAAATAGCATGCTGCCGAGACCTCTGGTTTATACTTCTCCAGATAGTACCAACCAAGATTCCTGTAATAAGCTGCAAGCTCGGCCCTGGTACAACAGTAATTATATGACTCCGTCGTGTAGGAATACTCCCCTTCAGAATCACCTAGCTGTTTACAACACAGGATTATCCCCAGAATTGCCTCCATATCTACAGGATTTTCAAGATGGGCATTGATCCATTCCTGCTGAGCCTTGTCGTAATCGCCGGCAAGAAGCAACTCTTTGGCTCGCTCCTTATGAGGCGTCAGTGTATCATCATCTGAAATTTCGTATTCGTTATCCCCCAGGCAGTAATATTCATACAAAAAGACCTCTGAAATATGCCCAACACATACCCTTAATCTGCTCATAATCTTCTCCTCAATCCAACAACATCCGCTTTATTCTATTTTTTTAGCTTATTCCATTGTACCTCAAAGTGCAATGTCCATTCCGTGGGCTATAAGCATATTCACAAGCAGCGGATTTTATTCTAAGATAGTACGTACGACATTCTATGGAAAAGAGCACGACAATGAAGATTAAAAAGCTTAACTATATAAGTATCATTCTGGCGGCTGCGATCAGCATGGCTAGCTGCGAAAATGCTACAAATAACACAAACAAAGAAGTT
>JAEEGJ010005685.1_pt1 | contig 38721 bp, 33 predicted proteins | sample 8958761 | NCBI WGS metagenome assembly JAEEGJ01 (sample SAMN16246546, study PRJNA631951) | gut metagenome | biome: gut microbiome; feature: rumen; material: RS-attached | host: Bos | place: Iran: Karaj | collected 2018-10
TTGCCAATATCTTACAGGAAAAATTTGATGCAGACGAGCAGAAAATCAAATCAGAGATTCAGGACGAAAATATTTCAAGTGAAGTTAATGCGCTGTTTAAAAATATGCCGCTGGATACTGTATTCGGCTACAATGCAGAATCAAATGCAATGCTCGCTCCTACAGTTACCCTTAGCTTCCAGTGGATTTTGCCTATGCGAATCCTCAAAACCTTCTTGCGACTGTATCTTACAGAGGGCGTAAAGGGACTTTTAAACGATATTGTAATCGAAGGCTTTTTTAATAATCCTGCTTACAAATCTGCGTTTAGTACTACGGTTTATGCTGCAATTAATGCACAGGCCAAGTTCCAGGAATTTGAAGATTCCTTTGGAAATGACCAGCACAACAGTATTGCGGTAATGCAGAGCTATGTTACCGACAGTCACAAGGACAAGGACTTTTATAAAAAGCTCGAAAAAATGGTTATTACTACAAATAACGAAGCACATCAGCTTTTGCAGGCAATTAGTGCAAACCTGCATTCGCTGTACAAATACATTGGTGAACTGCTTGCAGACTCCAAAAAACCTTCAAGCGAGATTATTTCTAACCTCAAAGTGCTTATGATTTCATCCAGAAACAAAGAAAACACAAATATGTTGGAAATTCAGCACTCAGATTGGAAAATCTTCTTTGAAATTATGAAAAATTATGTTATTATTAATACAGGCGGAGATAGTCAGTAGTGGATTTGACGGCAAAATTACATGAATTAGATACTCATTCAGTTTCAATGGATAAGGAAATTCTTGAGCAGTCTACATATTACGAAAAACGTATATATGACCTGGAACAGCTTATTGATATTGCCAAATCCTTCTGTTCTACTCTGGACTTTTCTAATCTTCTGGAGTCCATCGTTTATATCTGTATGGCCCAGATGCACGTTCTTGGTGCCGAAATCTTTGTACGTGACCCAATCACAAATGATGTACTCAATCTCGAAACCGCCAAGGCTATGAGCACAGGTAAAAAGCTTTCCATTCCGGTAAGCTCTTCCATCTGTTCATTCCTGCTGGAATCTCAAAAGCCTGTTACCTTTGCAGAACTCAAGACAATGGTAACCGACGATGACGACAGCATGCAGCTTTTAGCAAACCTTAATCCGACACTTATTGTTCCGCTTATCGAAAAAAACAATCACCTTAGCGGTATTCTTATTCTGCAGGAACGCATTGCAATAGAAGAAGAAACAACCTATACCGAGTATGAACAGAACATGATTATGTCTATCGCATCGCTCGCTACGGTTGCTATAAACAACGCTTCGCTCATGGAAATGTCTTCTACCGATATGATGACACACCTGCGCCTTAAGTACTTCTTCTTTAATCAGCTTACAGAAGCAATTGATAAGGCCTTTGAACTTAAAGAAAATATTGCAGTCCTTATGTTTGATATAGACTTTTTCAAAAAGTTTAACGATACCTACGGACACGAATGCGGAGACTTTGTTCTTATAACAGTTGCAAATATCATTAAATCAAGCCTGCGCGAAACCGATATTGCCAGCCGCTACGGTGGAGAAGAGTTTACAGTTCTTTTACGCAAGGGCAACAAGACCGAAGCCATGAAGGTTGCAGAACGAATCCGCAAAAAGATAGAAGGCTACGATTTTGTTTACAACGACCAGCATCTGCATGTAACAGTTTCGGGCGGTGTTTCTGTTTTTGATACAGAGAAAAATCCTGTTGATTTGCCAAATATTTTTGTAAATCAGGCAGACAGTGGCCTGTATATGTCTAAGAATAACGGACGAAATCAGATAACCTTCTTTGACCCAGCTGTACACAAATTAAAAGAAAGCAATGAGTGACGAATTTACAGAGTCTGACCAGCCGCAAGAGGTAAGACGCACACCGTTTTTCCGTAAACCATTTAAATACTCATATTTTCATGCAACCTTGTGCATAATCCTCATCAATTTTATTGTCTTTTTTCTGTGCAATTTTGTTACAAACCTTGTATATTACCTTGCCCTTAATGTTTCGCTTGTGCTTGGGCGCGGAATGTGGTGGCAGTTTGTAACTTATATGTTTGCACACCAGGGATTCAGACATGTTTTTCTTAATATGCTTGGACTTTTCTTTTTTGGGGTAGGGGTAGAGCGTGCCATAGGCTCAAAGGAGTTCCTGCTTTTTTATTTTGTTACCGGCATTTTGAGCGCAGTTCTGTCATTTATCCTTTATTATTTTACCGGAAGTTACCGAACATTTTTATTAGGGGCCAGTGGAGCAGTTTATGCAGTGCTTTTTGCATACGCAGTGCTGTATCCGCGTTCCATGATATTTATATGGGGTATTATTCCAATTCCGGCTCCTGTTCTTGTGCTGATTTATACCGTAATTGAAATTGTAAGCGGCTTTTTCAGTACATCAAATGTAGCGCATTTTACGCATCTTTTTGGTTTTCTTGTGGCGCTGCTTTATTTTGTAATAAGAATGGGAGTTAATCCGTTTAAGATATGGAAAAACAACTATCAAAAATAGGAATTATCTTTAGCGCGCTGGTGCTTTTGTGCTTTGTGCCTTGTGCAGGCTCCTCCCTTTATGCCCAAACTCCTTCCATTATTGAACATATACGCTTTGCAGTATGGGCCGATACCGACGCTTATCCTGGTACCCAAGCTGCTGCAAGTGACGCACAGGCCGGTGAATTTGATTATCCAATTGCAAGAATTAAGGAAATGGTGCCTTTTTTGCTGGAAGGCCTGGTTTACGGCTGGAATTTTACCTATACTCCGTCGGATAAGACACGCGCGGTGGAAGAATATTTTGAGATTTCTCCTGTAAGGGGCCCTTCGACAGGCTCAGGGACCACAGCCAGTGCAGGGACCCCATCTTTTGATGTAAAATACTCTTCGGTTTGGATAGAAAATAACCGTTTTAACTGCTGGATTGACTATACAAGGACGCAGCACGAGGTTCAGACCTATAATTTGTGGGCTTCTATACAAAATCCTACGATTCATGGGCGCGGATATGGGGATCTTAGCCTTGGTTTTGAAGGAATTAAGCAGGCTGCCGAGGATGCACTTAAAAATGCAGTACGTGATTATTACCGAAATACCATAAAAAACAAGCCTAAAGAGATAACAGGGCGCGTTTTGATGCGAAAAACTCCGCTTTTGGGAATAGATAACGGCCAATATGTAATAAACCTTGATTTTTTTCTAGAATGTGGTACAATTTTAGAGTATACACAATTTTAAGTTGTAACGCTGTGCCACGGCGCGCGTTTTAATATACGGAGGTTTATTTATGAAGAAGATATTTTTAATTTCGGTAATACTTATGCTTGGAGCAGGCCTTTTTGCACAGGGCATTACAGGACGTGGTTCTTCCGAAGATTATGGTGATATAGAGCAGTTCGAAGCCAACAAATTAAAGACAGAAGTAATTGTTCCAAAGAATTTCCATACTGAGGATACAACAGCATCTGTAAGAATTGAATATCAGCCAATCCATGATGAAGTTCGCATTTACTATGAATGCATGAACGTTACTTATGATGAAGGCCAGGCAATGAACGCTCTTATCGGTTGTCTTGATGACTTTAGAGTTGAACATAACTACAACAGATACTATCGCCTTAAGGATGACAAGGTAAGCTTTAAAAAGGATGACAAAGGCCGCCGCAAGGCAATTTATACAGCACATATAAAATTTGTCCGATAGGTATTCTTATTTTTTACAAAATATTGTAGAATAAAAGCCGGTGTGATATTTTTCGCGCCGGCTTTTATTTTTTTACAGGAAAACAGAAATGGACATCAAAAACATTATTAAAAACCTGCATCCGCTTGAAATTAAGGTTTTGTTAAAGTATTCAGGACAGGATGAACTTACTTCAGAAAAGCTTCAGAAGGAGCTGGATTACAAGGAAGGACACGCTAACCAGGCATTCTCTTGGCTCAGCGGAAAGGAACTTCTTAAAGAAATCCGCCGTACTCCACATACATATTTTGAAATTACAGACTATGGCCGCGCAATGGCTAAAACAGGCACTGTAGAAGAGCGCATGGTGAATTACCTTAAGAGCGACGGCGCCCACACAATGCCAGAAATTGCTGCAGGCATTGGCCTTGAGCAGAAGGACGTTGGTTCTGCTTTTGGTCCGCTTGTAAAAGAAGGCGTTCTCAAGATGAATGCAGAAAAGAAGGTTGAATATACCGGAGCTGCACTTCCTGAACGCATTACTTTGACCAGCGGGCTCATTAAGAAGGCCTGCGACGCTGCAGACGGACTTTTGAACAAGGACGACCTGACCGGTGCCGAAATTGAAGCAATGAACGGTCTTGCTAAAAAGCGTGGTGCTGCTGATGCCCCATTCAAGATGATTGAACGCGAAACTGTATTCTACAAGCTTTGTGAAGGCTTTGAAGCAGTACGCGACGCCCTTAAGAGTGCCGGTGTTACAGGTAACGAAATTGGCGAAATCACTCCAAAAATGCTTGCTACAGGCGACTGGAAAAACGGAACCTTCCGTGGTTACAACATTGCTGTTCCTCCTGCACGTATTATTCCAGGACGCACAAACCCTTATGTTCAGTTCTTGGAAAGTGTAAAGGACAAGCTTTGTTCTCTTGGATTCCAGGAGTTTGATGGTCCGCTTGTAGAAACAGAATTCTGGAACGGCGATGCTCTGTTCATGCCACAGTTCCACGCTGCACGCGATATTCACGACGTATACCGCATTAAAAATCCTACTCATGCAAAATTTATTGAAGAACCATATTTGAGTAACGTAAAGGCTGCCCACGAAACTGGTGGAAATACCGGTAGCCGTGGATGGAACTACACTTTTGATAATGAGTTCACACGCCGCCTTATCCTTCGCTCACAGGGAACTGTTCTTTCTGCACATCAGCTGCACAAGGCAGAAGTTCCTGGTAAATACTTTGGTATTGCCCGCTGTTTCCGCTACGACAAGGTAGATGCTACACACCTTAGCGACTTCTATCAGACAGAAGGTATTATTGCCGGAAACGACGTAACACTTCGCGACCTTTTGGGTATGCTCAAGATGTTCGCTACAGAAATTGCCGGTGCCGAAGAAGTAAAATATGTTCCTGGATACTTCCCGTTCACAGAACCAAGTATCGAAGTTCATATCAAGCACCCTGTTTTGGGATGGTTTGAGCTTGGCGGTTCAGGTATTTTCCGTCCGGAAGTTACCCGCGCCATGGGTCTTGACTGTCCTGTCCTTGCCTGGGGTATTGGTATTGACCGCATGGCCCTGATGGCACTTGGGCTCAATGACCTGCGTGAATTGTTCTGTGAGGATATTGAGAAGGTTAGATTGAGAAAAGCAAAGTTCTAATTATCCCAGCCTTTGGATCTTTCTACAGCCCGCTGCCATTGAGTGTAGCGGGTTTTTCTTTCTTCCCCGTCCATGTTCGGTTCAAAAATGGCGTTGATTTTCCAGACTTTTTTGATTTCGTCTTTGGAGCTCCAGTAGCCTGTTGCAAGTCCTGCAAGGAATGCTGCACCTGTAACTGTTGTTTCTGTATTTTCGGGGCGGTAAACTGCGGTATTCAAAATGTTTGCCTGGAACTGCATCATAAGGTCGCTTACGCAGGCGCCGCCGTCTACTTTAAGGCTTGCAATTTCTATGCCTGAGTCTTCTTTCATACAGTCAAGCTCGTCCTTTACCTGGAACGCAATTGCTTCGAGCGCTGCACGGCAGATGTGTGCCTTATTTGCACCGCGTGTAAGACCAACAATTGTTCCGCGTGCGTATGAGTCCCAGTAAGGAGCACCAAGGCCTGTAAAAGCAGGCACAATTATTACGCCGTTTGAGTCCGGTACAGTTGCGGCAAGTACGTTTACATCGTTTGCAGTGTTTATAATGCCAAGCTGGTCGCGGAGCCATTTAATAAGCGCACCGCCTATAAAAACACTTCCTTCCAGTGCATATTCAATCTTACCGTTTAAGCCAAGGGCAATAGTTGTGAGCAGCTTGTTTTTAGAGTTTACAGGGGTGTCGCCGGTATTCATGAGCATAAAGCAGCCGGTTCCGTAAGTTGATTTTACGTCTCCCTTGTTAAAGCAGGCCTGTCCAAAAAGCGCTGCCTGCTGGTCACCAATCATAGATGCAATTGGAGCTTCAAATCCGCAGATTGCTTTGTCTGTGGTTGCGTATACTGCGCTGGAATCTTTAACTTGGGGCAGAATGCAGCGTGGAATGTCCAGAAGGGCAAGAAGTTCTTCGTCCCATTCCAGTGTGTGAATATTAAAAAGCATTGTACGGCTTGCGTTGGTGTAGTCTGTTACGTGTGCTTTGCGGCCGGACAAACGCCAGGTGAGCCAGGTGTCTACGGTTCCGGCTAAGATCTTGCCTGCATTTGCACGCTCGCGTACTCCCGGAACATTGTCCAAAATCCATTTGATTTTTGTACCGCTAAAGTAGGCGTCGGGGAGGAGACCAGTTTTGGCACGGATCATTTCTCCTTTGCCGTCTGCAATGAGCTTGTCTGCAATATCTGCGGTACGGCGGCACTGCCATACAATTGCGTTGTATACAGGTTTGCCTGTGTTTTTGTCCCAAAGGATTACAGTTTCGCGCTGGTTTGTAATGCCAACGGCTTCTATCTGGTCAGGCGACAAGTCGGCCTTCATAACTGCTTCTTTCATTACAGAAAGCTGGCTTATAAAAATGTCTTCGGGATTATGTTCAACCCAGCCCGGCTTAGGAAAATACTGCTGAAACTCGCGCTGTGCAACGGCAATTTTTTCTACGTTTTTGTTGAAGACCACGGCACGGCTGGAAGTGGTGCCCTGGTCCAAGGCTAGGATGAATTTTTGCATGATATGCTCCTATTGTACTAATCCATCAATTGCAGGTGCAACGGCTTTACGAATTTCCGACAGGTCTTCCGATTCCAAAACTGCAATTCTAAAAATAGACGATTCTACAAGAATGTAAATGAGTTCAACTACGGAGTGCACGTTCAAATCCTTTTTGAATTCGCCGGACTTAATTCCTCGGATAATTACTGTGCTCAAAAGGTGGCGCAGACGGATAATTCGACGATGGATTTTTTCCTGAGGGTTTTCGTTTGCTTTTTTAAGACCGAGCAGGTATGAATGAAGTACATTAAAAAGCTTGAGGTTTTGTTCGCAGTAGTCAATTATACACATAGCCATTTTGTAAAGGGCATCGTGGTTGCTAAGGCTTGTGTCATCAATAATGGCATTAAGATCCATTTCCATGGCAATAAGAATCTGCTTAAGGCTGCCAATAAAGATGTCTTTTTTGTTGTCAAAATATATGTAAAGCGTGGTTCTGGTTACACCGCAGGAATCTGCAATTTTCTGAAAGGTTGTGTCTTCGTACCCTTCGGTTGCAAAGACGTCCAGCGAACGCTCCAGAATGTCGTGACGCCTCTTATCATGTTCTACTACTATTGCCATTTTACCCTCTCTTATAAATATACAGTTTTGTATCTAAATTTCCAGCCTTAAGGGCTTTTATGCTTCCTGTCTTATGACCAAAGCTTTCCATAAAGCCTTCGTGCGAGGTTATAATGCCCAGGTCCCAGCCGGGAAAATCTTCCCAGAGACTGCCCATGCTCTTATAAAGCTCGGCGGCCTGCTGTTCGTCTCCAAGGCGTTCTCCGTAAGGTGGATTGCACAGCAAAAGACCATTTTCGTACGGTGCTTCAAGGTCTGCAAAATCAGACTGAATAAAGTCCGGGCGTGGAAGATGTGCACTAATGCCAATAGACTTTAATGCACGTCCTGCCATAACGCAGGCATGTTCAGCATTTTTCTTTGCGCGTTCTACAGCGGCTGCATCAATGTCGCTTCCTGTAATTCTTACTTCTACATCGGTGCGTATCTGCGCAGCTTCTTCTTCACGAATTTTCTGAGCGGCTTCCTCATCAAAAAACGGCAGATTTTCAATTGCAAAGCGTCTTCCAAAACCAGGTGCAACATTAAACGCATAAAGGGTAGCTTCAATTGCAATTGTACCCGAACCGCAGAAAGGATCGTGCAGCGGAGTTTTACGTCTCCACATCATTTCCTGTAAGAGGGTAGCGGCTAGGGTTTCGCGCAAAGGAGCAATTCCTCCGTCCGTTCTGTAGCCACGTTTATGCAGCGGCAGGCCCGAAAGATCAAGCAGAATCAAAACGGTGTTTTCATCTACATAAACTCGAACATCACTTTGTTCTCCGCTTTCGGGCATGGTAGTCATATGCCATACATCACCACATTTGGAATAAATTGCCTTGTGAACCATTCCCTGAATTGAATGTTCAGAATTGAGTTTGGATTTATAGGTACGAACCTTGTCTACAACAACGCGTGAATCACGTTTTAAAAAATCCTGCCAGGCAATGGCATAAGCACCATCATACAGTTCATCAAAATTATAGGCAGGATATTCTGCTAACTGAAGGTAAACTCTATCAGCAGTGCGCAGGCACAGATTGGCTCTAAAAAGCGCATTGTCGTCTCCGGTAAAGCTTACGCGGCCCGGTGCATTAGAGACAAGCTTATAGCCAAGATGTTTAATTTCGTTGCCAAGGATCTTTTCTGCACCTACGGCACAAAGAGCTACCAGAGTATTCATATTAGTTTTCGTTATCGCTGGCTATAGAATAATCGTAACCGGCATCACCATGTTCTGGTTCAAGCTTAAAGGTAGAAATCTCTACTCCGGTTTCGTTCTTAAGCTTAATGGAAGCAAGTGGTGTCCAGGTAATATACTGAAGCGATTCTTCTTCGGCATCTTCGGTTATTTTTCCCTTTACCAGTTTTTGACCAATTATACCAACAAGCTTAATATCCTTATAAAAGAAATCCTGAGGAATAAGCTCCTTAAGATTTACGTTTTTAAGGGTGTCTGGGTCTGTCGGGTCACCCTTAAGTTCAATAGCCTGAACGCTTTCTCCGCATTCAAAAACAAGGGCAGGCTTGTATTTTGCAAAATCAGCAATTGCATTTGGTGCAGTAAAGGTTTTGCCGTCTGGCAGTTCAAACTTCATATCAGATTTTTTATAAGTGTAATCTGCACCGCTTGGAATAGTGTAGGCAAAGGAACCTGTTGTTGGCAAACCTTCGCTTGTATTCTGTTTTGCTTCGCTCCATTCGGTTCTGTTTTTGCTTCCGTCATTTTCTACAAAGCGTACATAATAGCGGTATTTTCTGTTGCGGAAAATGTTTACATCATCATAAACATAAGTCTGATCTGCTTTATTAAATCCGGCAGGAAACAGAATAGCAATTCGTTCAATTTCAGCTTTTTCAGACTCGGTAACATCCTGTCTGTAGATATTGATATATTCTGTGTTTGAATTTACATAGGTTCCGCGGATTTCTATTTCATTATCAAGAACTCTTATATCCGGACGCGGAAGATACTTGTTGTCCGACAGATTAAATTTACAGCCTATAAGTGCGGAAAGAATAGTTAAAGACATGACCATCATGCCTAATCCCAAAAGCGATATATTATTCTTTTTCATAAACAATACCTCAGTTAATTATCGGCAGAAACAGCAGATTTCTTCTGTTTTATTATCAGAACAGTTGCACAGATAACAGAGCCCAGAATCATGAGGAAACACAGGATTTGTCCCGTAGAAAAGTTTGTGAGCGAAGCGTTTTCGTAAATATTGGCACTTGTGTCTCCAAGAACAAAGCCAATTTCTTCATCCGGTTCGCGAAAATATTCAATAAAAAAGCGGAAAATGCCGTAGCCGCCTGTATAAATGCAGCTGAGCATTCCGTCAAACTTTTTGTGTTTGCGGCAAAGCCAGATTATTACCCAGAGGATAATACCTTCAAAAAGGGCTTCGTAAAGCTGGCTTGGATGGCGCGGAAGATTTACCAGGCGCAGTCCGTCTATGTTCATTCCAATTTTAAGGGCAAACTCCTGAACCCATCCCAGCGAAGAAGAAAAGCGTTCTGCATCAGGGAATACAATTCCCCAGGGAGCAGTTGTAACGCGTCCAAAAAGTTCGCCGTTTAAGAAGTTTCCGATTCGCCCAAAGGTGTAGCCAAGCGGAATACAGCAGACCATGGCGTCGGTCCAGCGTGCAATCGGTTGTTTATGGCGCAGACACCAGATTATCATTCCCAAAAGGCCGCCTATAAAGCCGCCGTGGTATGACATTCCCTGAAAGCCTGTGTAGTTGCCATTAAGGTCAAACGGCCAGAAAATGAGCCAGGGTCTATGCCAGTAAAGGCCTGTACGGTCATAAATGAGGGTAGAGCCAATTCGTGCTCCAAGCAGCAGAAAAAGGATTCCTGTGCCCAAAAAGCTAAACAGGTCATCCTCTGTAATTGTGTAGTTTTTTCCAAGCTTGTTCTTGCCGTCCATCATTCCTTCGGCTGCAATTTTTTTAAGCAAAAGATATGCAGTGCCAAAGGCAAACACATACATAAGGCCGTACCAGCGCAGAAGTCCCAAAAATTTTACGCCCGGAAATATCTGCGGATGAATCCAGGATGGAAAGTTTATGTATAAGAACATTTTTACCTCGAATATCTGCGGTCCTTCGACAGGCTCAGGAACCCCATCAGCGTGGTCCCTGAGCTTGTCGAAGGGTCAAATTTTGAACCCCTGTTGAACTGCTTTGACAAGCTTGCTCTTAAGCAGCTGGTTTTCTTTTTTCAACTGAATCAAATCAAACTGCTGGGTTTTAATCATTTCGGCAAGCTCGCCTATTGTAAGTTCACCACCGCCGACCAGGTCTTCAATTCCCGAAAGCTTAAAGTCATAGTCGCTGTTAGCTTCCTCTTCGGCATTAATAAAGGTGTCGGAATTAAAGGTTTCTGGATCAAAGTCGTCATCAAAGAAGTGTGGCGGAGTTTCTATAACCTTGTCTGCAATGCGGTAGATTGCCTGTCCAAGTACAGACTGCGGTTTATAAACAACCAGCGGCAGCTGCGAAGAAAGCGCCTTGTCCTGAAGCATATCGCGGTACATAAGTCCAAGAAAATCAATGTCCAGTCCAAGATACTGATTACAGCTTGTCTTTATTCTCTGTGCCTTATTTGCGTCGGCAGGATTTTCAATCATATTCATTACAAGACGTGGTCGGAACTGCTGCATGCGTGTAATAAAAAGCTGGGTTGTCTGAGGATCTACCTTTCCAAGAGCCTGTACCAGCTGAGGAATATAAAGCTTTTGCATACTGGCAGAATCTTTTTTAAGGTTATCGAGCAGCTCGCGTCCCGGAGTGTTTTTCTTAAAGGTTGTATAAAGCAGGCGGAAAACAGCGTTCTTAAGGAAAAGGTATCCGTTGAGAGTAGCAGTAACAGCTGGTGCCGAAACTACAATTCCCTGCGGAGAAAGAAGGAACATATCAAGAATAAACTGATGGGTTCCTGCTCCCAGGTCAAGAATGAGATAGTCGGCGTCTATGTTCTTAAGGTTGCGTATAAGCTTGATTTTCTGCATGTGCTTGAGCGAGGTCAAATCTGGAATCTGACTGTCGCCTGCAACAAAGCTTACGTTCTGATAATCCGTAGGCAAAATAATATCCTTGAACATGGTTTTTTCTGTGAACCATGAACCAAGACTTGCCGCACCCGGATGCTGACCTATAACAAGATGAAGGTTAGACGCGCCAAGGTCAAGGTCTACCAAAACGACCCTTTTTCCCTGCTGTCCCAGTGCAATAGCTAAATTGGCAGAAAGAAGGCTTTTTCCAACGCCACCCTTTCCACTTGCAATTGGTATAATCTGTGCCATGTCTTCTATTATAGCATATAAACTGCTTATTGTACAAATATGAGATTTATATTTTAATATAAGAACGGTCCCTGAGACTCTCGAAGGGGCCAAGGGAGATTTCAATGAAAAAGTTTAGATTTCTATTTGTGGCAATGACTCTTGTTGCCGCATTCTTTATTTCCTGTTCCACCACCAAGGTACAGAAAACCCCTGACGCTTTTAAGCTGGACCCGACTGTTGTTGCCGGCACGCTTGATAATGGAATGAGCTATTATGTCATGAAAAACGCTTATCCCGAAAACAGAATTATGCTGCGTCTTGTTGTAAAGGTTGGTTCAATTGCCGAAACAGACAGCCAGAGCGGTGTTGCCCATCTTATTGAGCACATGGCTTTTAACGGTACAGAGCACTTTGAAAAGAATAGCCTTGTAAGCTATATAGAATCAATCGGTATGGATTTTGGTGCAGACCTTAATGCTTATACCTCTTTTGAAGAAACCGTTTACATGCTTGAAGTTCCTGCAGATCAACCGGAATTCCTTGAAACCGCACTTTTGATTTTCCATGACTGGGCAAGTGCTGTTACCTTTGATGCCGAAGAGCTTGATAAGGAACGCGGTGTTGTAACAGAAGAATGGCGCGGACGTCTTGGTTTAAGCGGACGCATGGTAGATGCCGTGCTTCCATTTGAACTTGCAGATTCTCCTTATGTAGACAGGCTTCCTATTGGCAGCATGGATGTAATAGCAAACATTACCCGCGATGAGGTTGTAGAGTTTTATGAAAAATGGTACCAGCCTCAGAACATGGCAGTTGTAATTGCCGGCGACATTGATCCGGTTTCTGTAGAAGGCCTCATCAAAAAGAATATGGGAACTATTCCTGCAGCAAGCCAGAAAAACATTCCGGAAAAAGGCTATGTTCCTGCCCGCACACAAAAGGATGTTTTGATTTTCCCGGATGCAGAATGGTCTTATTCACAGGTTCAGCTTGTTGCTCTTGATGAAGATTCAAAGCCTATGACAACCGAAGATGATCTTAAGCGTTACTATCTGACACGCATTGTTGGTGAAGTAATGAATGCTCGCTTCTCGGAAATTACAACAGACCCACAATCTCCATGGCTCATGGCTCAGGCAATAAATTTTACAGAAACGCACAGCGCAACCTTTAACGGACTTGTTTTTGTTCCAAAGGATGGAATGATGTGGGATGCCTTTGCTGCTGTTCTTGATGAAGTTGACCGTGTCCTGCTTTTTGGAATTACTCAATCGGAATTTGAACGTGTACGCGATTCCATTCTTGCAATAGAAAATCAGTGGTATGAAGGAGCCCAGACAATTACATCTCAATCAAGAGCAAGTGCGCTTGTTAATTATTTTATTACCGGCGAAGTTTTCATGTCTGATGATGACTTTATTGCTTCTGCCCGAAAGCTTTTGTCTTCAATTACGTTAGATGAAGTTAACAACCATGCCAAAGATATTTTTGAAGGCCGCGGAATGCTAAGCATGATTTATATTCCAGAGGCTTTGGCTTCCCAAATGCCTTCAAAAGAAGAAATTATCGACTTCTGGGAAAATTATAAAAGCGAAGCCGAAATGACAGCTTATGAAGATGCAGCCGGTCAGACAAGCGTAATGGAACGCCCTGCAACAAAGGCAAAGGTTTCTTCTAAAAAAGAGTTGAAAGAACTTGGTGCTGCAGAATATGAGCTTTCTAACGGAGTGCGAATTATTGTTAAGAAAACTGACTTTGATAAATCTATAATTTATATGGGCGCTCTTAGTAAGGGAGGCCTTTCACTTGTTAGCGATTCTGAATATGCTTCGGCAGTTTATTCTCCGTTCTATACAATTTATTCTGGTATTGGCGGAATGGATATTAACCAGTTGCAGAAATTCCTTTCTGATAAAACTGTTGGCATCAATTGTGCAGTTAGTGAACGCGATGAAAAAATTGTTGGTCAGGCAAGTCCTGCAGAACTTGAGATTCTGCTTCAGCTTGTTAACAGAATGGTTGCCGCTCCTCAATTTACAGATGTTGGCTGGAACTACAGCTCGCTCATGCTCGACACTCAGGCAAAGCAGTTTGGCGTTCAGCCTTCTGATGTTTGGGCTCAGAAAATCAGTAATGTTCTTTACGGAGATTCAATCAGACATTATATAAGTGTAAGCCCGGAGCTTGTTGCAGCTTATAACAGAGACGATTCAGAACGCTTGTTCAAGGAACGCTTTGGCAACATTGCCGACTTTACCTTTGTATTCTGCGGCGATCTTGATGAAGAAGCTGTTGTAGATTTGTGCTGTTACTATCTTGGAACTTTGCCTGGAAATAAAAAAACTCGCGAAGAAGGAAAATACGAGCCTTATTCGTTCCCGGCCGGTATTACAAAAGAAGTTGTAAAAAAAGGTCAGGAAGAAAAGGGTCAGGTTTTCATTGGCTTTGGAGGAAAGCTTCCCGCTGCAAAAAACGTGAACGAAACTTACACAGATATTGCTCTTATGGAGCAGCTGCGTGCACTTGTAGATATCCGTCTGCGTGAAATTATCCGCGAAGACAAGAGCGGTACTTATGGAGTAGATGTTTATACAAATATAGACGGATACCCGGACCGATATTTTGAATTCCAGATTAACTTTGGCTGCGAGCCTTCTCGTGAACAGGAGCTTACAGCAGAAGTTATTGCCGCCTTGAACACCTTGCGCAGTGAGCTTGTTGATCAGTCATACATCGACAAAATCAATGAATCATACCGCCGTAGCTTTGAAGCAAACCAGAAGGATTCTTCCTGGTGGCTCAACACCATTAATGCAATTGAAGTTTTAACTTATATGCCAGAAGAGGCTGCCTGCTCTGCAGAATGGGTAACAGACAAGACCACTGCCGCTTCTATGCAAAAGCTTGCCGAAAAATATCTTAATACTTCAAACTACGTAGTAGTATATCTGGAGCCAGAGAAATAATGGACCTTTTAGTAATCGGCGTATTTTCAGTAATAATCATCGCTTTGCTTGCGGCACTTTTTGTGATGAATGCTTCGCGAAAAGCAGCTGCACGTAAAGCTGCAAAAAACTCAAACATGCAGCCGGTAAAGTGTCCTGTATGCCAGAGTGAACTTTTTGTGGGAGAGCAGCTTATTTCCAAGGTGTACAGGCCCATGAAGGTTCCGGATCAGCTTATGACAATTCAAGGCTGCCCGCACTGCTATCCAAAATGTGAACCGGGAGTTGCGAGGGTTTGTCCTGTGTGTCATAAATCAATTGCACCGGATCAGTCTTTGACGGCAAGATTGTTTAATAAGGCAGTTGGTAAAAAGCACGTGCACATAATTGGCTGCTCAAACTGTCACAAGCCGCGTGCAGATTAATTGCGTTCAGATTCCTTTTTCTGATAATACTTATATAATTCTTCTGTTGCCAAAGACATCTTGGTAACAGAAAAATCTTTTCCTTTTGGGTAGACATAAAGTGTATCGTTGATTGTATTCAAATCTACACAGTCGCCCTTTTTTCCAAGATAGTCATATTCAATGTGAACAGAATACTGCGCCCTTGCATCAAGCCTTACGCAGTAGTCACGGCCTTCGTAGGTACCGGTCAAAGTAAAGCCTCTCATGTTGTGGGTAAGGGTAGAGTCTCCAATGTCTATGTAGCGGTCTGCATTTGGAAGCGCGTCGGTCTGGGCATCAAGAGTTGTCCCGTAGGTTCCGGCTTCTATTTCTTTACGAACTTCTGCGCGTTCCCATTCATACCAGTCCGGAATATGAGAAAATTCTGTCTCGCCTGTAAGAGCCTTTAGTTCACCAAGCTCGGTCATTTCCCATTCTTTGCCGCAGGCATCACAGCGCAGTTTTATTCCGCCGGAGCTCATTTTAAATTCGGTATTGCAGGAAGGACATTTGTATAAAACCTTGTGAAGTCCCTTTGCACGCTGTGGGTATGTTATCCTGATATTGTTTTCTTTTTGCCAGGCATAGTCATCATATTCAAATTCTTTTTGTATGGTTTTGAGGACTTCTTTGTAGTCGGTATGTTCCAGTCTCTCCTTTGTAAAAATACATTTCATTGTAGCCTGGGTGCCTTTGACCTTGTGATCCGGCAGATTCCAGAACGGAGAATTCACATGGTGTCCATGGCAGACCAGAGTTACAACTGGTACATTTAATACTTTTGCAAGCTTGCCTAAAGATTCCGGCAGGATTGCAGTTGTACCGCAAAGGGAGTAACGTGCCTCCGGATATATAACGGCAATATCACCACGGTCTACTACGCGCTTAAGGTGGCGTACCAGCGTTATATCATTTGTAAACTTGCGCTTGCAGATACAGCCAATCAGACGGAGCAGCCATTCGCGTTTCCAAAAGCCGTCTATGGCAACAACATAGTTTGCCCTGTGCGGAAACAGTGCTTTGGTTGCAACCTTAAAATCCATAAACGCATTATGATTGCACAAAAGCAGGTATGGAGGCTTTATATCTTCCATATTAATTTTTGTAAGCTTGTTTTTGTGTTTAATTACATCCGGAAACGAAAGCATCCAAGCCAGCGGCATCAAATGCTGTCTCATCGGTGGTTTAGCCATATCAAAACGCGGTATGTTTTCTAACATGAGTTTCTCCAATAAGAATATTCTATCATATTTTCATAAGATAACAAGTGCGATCTACAGTGTTAGATTTTCTACTTCACACTTTTCAATTTTTCCTATAGTATTGCATTATGAATATAATTGTTGTTGGCGGTGGTGGTCGTGAGCATACCATCTGCTGGAAGTTAGCTCAGAGTTCGTTGGTTGATAAGGTTGTTGCAGTTCCGGGAAACGGAGGCACAGCTTTTGAATCTAAGTGTGTAAATATTAATCCTGCAAATTGTGATTATATTGGCGAAGGCGAAAATCCTTACGTTGCTATTGCAAAGCATGAAAATTGCCGCATGGCTGTAATTGGACCGGAAGACCCTCTTGCCGAAGGTATTGCAGATGAATTCTGGAAGGCTGATATTCCGTGCGTTGGTCCTAAAAAGGCCGGTGCTCAGCTGGAAGCCAGCAAGGATTTGTCTAAAGGCTTTATGAAAAAATACGGGGTTGCATGTCCTAGTAGCGAAACCTTTGTAAACAAGGATGCAGCCTGTGAATATATTAAAAAGCACGGTGCACCAATTGTTGTTAAGGCCGATGGTCTTGCAGCCGGTAAGGGTGTTGTAGTTGCTGCTACTGTAGAACAGGCACTCCAGGCTGTAGAAGACATGATGGGTAACGGCAAGGTTGGAGACGCCGGTAAAAAACTCGTAATCGAAGAATATCTTGAAGGAGTAGAAATCTCGGTGCTTGCTGCTGTTTCTGTTACTCCTGAATATGCTCTGGCTGGAACTGCTGCTATTGTTCCGTTCCTGCCTGCACGTGACCACAAGCGTCTTTTGGATGGCGCCAAGGGTCCTAATACCGGTGGTATGGGTGCTGTTTGTCCGCTCGATGATGTTACTCCAAAAATGATGGAGCAGTTTGATTCAGACATTCTGCAGCCAACCCTCAACGGTTTGATTAAAGAAAAATATGATTACCGCGGATTTATTTTCTTTGGCGTAATGCTTACAAAGAGCGGTCCAAAGCTGCTTGAATATAATGTTCGTCTTGGAGACCCAGAAACTCAGGCAGTGCTTCCTTTGATGGATTTTGATTTTGCTGCAATGTGTACTGCCATCTTAAACGGTACGCTCAAGGATTTTAATTTTGAATGGAAGCCTGGTTACCAGGTTGCTCCTGTTGTTGTAAGCGGCGGATACCCGGAAGCTTACAAGAAGGGCTGCGAAATTACAATCAATCAGAAGCTGCTTGATGCAAGTGGTGCCAAGGTATTTATTGCCGGTGCTCAGACTGGTCGCCGCAGTGTAGAACACGATAACCTTCTTACAAGCGGTGGACGCGTTCTTGCCTGCAGTGCTTACGGCGATACCTTTGAAAAAGCGTGGGAGCACGCTTACGAAGGCATTAGCGCAATCAAGTTTGAAAACTGCTTCTTCCGCAAGGACATTGGTTTGCCTGGTGCTGCCGAAAGCGGAAAGCTTTAATCAGAAATTAATGGGAAGAGAAATAGAAATAAAAATCCCTCTGACGGATGCGGAGTATGACAGACTTCTCTCTTTTGTAAATGGAAGCGAGGCCCGCGAGTTGTGTCATATTCTAAAAAGCGACAGATATTATTCCAGATATAGTACGGAACAGGAACGCAGGGCAGCGGTTAAGGCCGGCACAGAACCCAATGTTATACGTATCCGTACAGAAGAAGATTTACAGACTCACAAAAAAGAATCCTATTTTTGCTATAAGTTTAAAACAGTAGAAAACGGTGTAGAGTTCAATTCCGAAAACGAAACCTTTGTTCAGGACGGTGATGTTCTGGGACAGTTTTTTGTGGACACCGGCTATACTCTTTATTTTGAAAAGCGCAAGGATGCCTGGTCTGTTTACTGCGGAAGCGAGCCTGCTGTTTTTCATCTTGAACTTGAAATTGTTAATGGCTTAAAATATGTAGAAATAGAAGTTACACAGAGCAGTCTGCCTGCAGATGAGGTAAGACAGGCGCTGGAAGATTTTGTAACCTTACTAAAGCTGGATGTTTCTAAAAGAGATTCACGAAGCTGGATGGAAATTACCGGGGCTTTGTAAATCACTGGAGGTTAGTATGAAAAAGAGAATTGCCGGATTTTTGATGATGCTTTTTATGACCGCTTTTTTGTGTGAAGCAGTGTTTGCTGCAGGTTCAACCGAAAAAAAGGTGCCACGCAAGTACCGTATAGAAGCTTACACCAAGGCAGTAGAAAAGGAACTTGGACATAAATCAGAAAGCTACGAGCAGAGCATTATAAATACTGCTTATTCTTATTACAGTTCTCAGTGCGAAAATAAATGGGACAAGGAATCTTGGAAGGAAGCTGTTGCCAAAGCTGTTGAACTATGCCGTAACAAGGTTGCAGTTGCTGCTGCTAAGGCCGGTGAATTTGGTGAAAAGCTTTTAAAGGCGCTGGTAAGTGCAACTATGGATGCTGTCGATTCGGTAAACAACTGGCTTGATAAAAAGAGTCAGGAGTATGATGAATACAAAAAGGAAAAAGAAAACAGCAGCAGTTATGAGATGACTCAAATATAACAGGAGTGTTTTATGTTGTATTTTTCGATTATTGCTTATACGGCTTTTGGACTCATGTGTATATGGTTTGTAATTTCGGGTGTACGCAAGATAAATCAGGAAAAGCAGAATCAGCAGGCAGAGGCAGATAGTCATGAAGAAAGCATTTCTGATTAGTTTGATTTTTGCATCAATTTTGTTTTCTGGCTGCTTTGCAGAAAAAAATACTCCGTTTTATGACAGCCAGTGGATAATGCAGAATTATGATGCCGAAGGACAGCTTTACTATCATCATCTTATTCTTGAGCCGGGCCACAGCGTAATGCTAAGGGTTTCTTACGCAGATTCTACGAGCATTATTGTCTGGAAAGGAAAGTACAAAATAAATTCCAAAAAAATAGTTTTTGATTTTACTGAATGCCAGCGTTACGAAGACGGAAAGCTTGCCGGAAACTACACCGATGCCAAACTCATAAACTATTACAAGGGTGATTTTTATTATTCAGTAGCAGAGCTTGGAGAAACAAGAGATACCATGCGCTATCATCTGCAGCTTATAAGACCTCAGAATTATTTTTATGGTGAAAATGTAGACATTTTTGGCAACCCGCTGGAAGAATTTGTTAAGGTCAATAAAGAAGAAATTACAGACTGATGCAAAAATGTCGTTTGGCATTAAAATCCATTTGCGAAATTTGGGCAAATGCAATATAATAAAATTCCGTAATGAAAAACGGATTTGACAACGAAAAGTATTTAAAGATTCAATCAGAACACATCAAGGAAAGGATTGCCAAATTTGGCGATAAACTCTATCTGGAATTTGGCGGAAAGCTGTTTGATGATTATCATGCGGCACGCGTTCTTCCTGGCTTCCAACCCGACAGTAAATTAAAGATGCTCATGCAGCTTGCCGACGTTGCAGAAATTGTAATTGTCATTAGTGCTGTTGATATTGAAAAAAACAAGATTCGCAGCGACCTTGGCATTACCTACGACAAGGATGTTCTGCGTCTGCGAGATGAGTTTCAAAGCCGCGGGCTCATGGTAGGCAGTGTTGTAATTACCCATTACACAGGCCAGGAAGCAGCCAAGATGTTCCGTGCCCGCCTTAAAAAGATGGGAATCAAATCCTACTATCATTATACAATTCCGGGCTATCCTTCTAACGTTGCGCTCATAGACAGCGATGAAGGCTACGGAAAGAATGATTATATTGAAACTACACGTCCGCTTGTTGTAGTTACTGCACCGGGCCCAGGGTCTGGTAAAATGGCAACCTGTTTGAGCCAGCTTTACCACGAAAACAAGCGTGGTATAAAAGCCGGTTATGCAAAGTTCGAAACCTTCCCAATCTGGAACCTGCCGCTCAAGCATCCGGTAAACCTTGCTTACGAAGCTGCAACTGCAGACCTTAACGACGTAAACATGATTGACCCGTGGCACCTGGAAGCCTACGGCAAAACAACAGTAAACTACAACCGCGATATAGAAATATTCCCGGTCCTTGACGCAATCTTTAAGGGCATCTACGGCGAAAACCCATACAAGTCTCCTACAGACATGGGTGTAAACATGGCAGGCTACTGTATTTATGACGATGATGCCTGCTGCCAGGCAAGCCGCCAGGAAATTATCCGCCGCTATTATGTTACCCTCAACCGCTACATGGACGGCAATGCCACCGAAGAAGAAATCAAAAAGATTGAACTGCTCATGCAGCAGGAAAAGATTTCTACCGACGAGCGCCGCGTAACTGTTGCTGCAAAAGAGCGTGCCGCTAAATCTAAGTCTATCTGCGCTGCAATTGAGCTTGCAGACGGAACCATCATTACTTCCGAAACTACAGAGCTGCTTGGTACAAGTGCTGCTCTTATTCTTAATGCAACCAAGCACCTTGCAGGCCTGGATCACAAGCTCAAGCTCATTCCAAAAGAAATGATAGAGCCAATCCAGGAAATGAAGGTAACCTATTTAAGCGGAAACAACCCGCGCCTTCATACCGACGAAGTTCTTGTTGCCCTTGCCATGCTTTCTAAGGACGACGAAAACTGCCGCAAAGCAATTGCCCAGCTGCCAAATCTGCGTGGCTGCCAGGTTCACACCAGCGTCATGCTAAGCGAAGTAGACCGCAAAATCTTTAAAAAGCTTGGCGTAGACCTTACCTGTGAGCCAGTCAGCAAGAAGCAAAAGCCGTTGATCGGGTAGACAATGTCATCGGGTAATTTTTAATTGACATAAAGACGTCTTTTTGTCATAATCGCAGTACTTATGGAAAAGAACGTATCATTAACACGTAAACTCGTTTTGACTGGTGCTTTGAGCGCCCTTATAATTGTGCTTGGAATTACCAAGCTTGGCCTTATTCCGCTTGGACCTGCTGCGTCCATCACTATTTTGCATGTGCCTATTATTCTGGCTGCATGCCTTTGCGGGCTTCCTTCTGCACTTTTTACAGGCGCTGTTTTTGGAATTATGTCTCTTATTCAGGCTGCAATGAGCCCTACAGGTGTTCTGGACCCGCTTTTTGTAAATCCGCTTTGTTCTGTTTTGCCACGTATGCTCACAGGTTTGATTGCCTGGGCTCTCTGGCTTGTATTCAATAAGATTCCAAAGCTTCCAAAGTCTGTTTCTGCCGGAATTACAGCATTTCTTGCTACTGCATGTCACACTCTGCTTGTAATCGGCTGTCTTTATATTTTTGCTGCAGAAAAAACTCTCGAAGGCATGGGCGGTATGGGCTATTTTGCTGTAATTGCACTTTTGGCACCACAGGCTGCACTCGAAGCTGCTGCTGCAACAATCATCTGTTCTGCCGTTTATGTAGGTCTTTTTATTTCCGGCAAACGTAAGTCTAAGCTTTCTCAGGAAGTTGAAGAGTAGTTTTCCCTTTTGCCCCCTACTATTCCCTATTTCCTAAAGTATGGTATAATAAAAGGAAAGGGGGAACCCATGAAAATTGTAATTGTTGGTGCGGGGTTTACCGGAATTCAGCTGGCAAAGCTTCTCATTAATGAAAAGAATGAAGTTGCTCTCATAGACAATAACGAAGAAACTATACGGCACGCGCAGAACCTTTTGGACTGTACTGTTGTGTGTGCCGACGGAAATAATCTTGAAACGCTCGAAGATGTTGGTATTGCAAAGTCCGATGCTCTTGTCTGCGTAACCTCCTCTGATGAAGTAAATATGATTACCTGTTCGCTCGTGGACGCGGTGTACCCCGATGTACTTAAAATTGCGCGCGTGCGAAACTATGCCTACTATGTAAATACTGCCCGTGCCGAAAAAAAACATTCGGGCGAGTTTGGCGGAAAGCACAGACCTCTCTACGGTATAAACTATATGATTCACCCGGACGTTGAGGCCGCTGATGCAATTGTTCAGGCTGTAGAAAACGGTGCCGTTGGAAACGTAATTACCTTTGATAACAGCGACCTTGAAATTGCCCGCATTATGGTAAACAAGGACAGTGTATTTGACGGCATTAGTCTTAAGGAAATCCGTGGCAAGACAGAAGTAAAATTCCTTGTAAGCTATGTTGAACAGGATGGTGTTGCTTCTCTGCCAACCGGAGATACTGTAATTAAGGCTGGAAACACGCTTGGTGTTCTGGTAGATAAAAATGAAATTAATGCTGTGCTGGAGCTTTGCGGTTCGGTTCAAAAAGAGTTGCGTCGTGTTGTTCTTATTGGTGCTGGCCGCATCGGTACAATTATTGCCGATAAGCTTATTCAGAAAAAGACCTCTGCCTTTGCACGGCTGTTTGGTGGTGCCAAGACAAAGCGTACCCAGGATTTTGTAATCATAGACAGTGACGACGAGCTTGCAAAGGCTGCTGCAGAAAGATTCCCGGATGCACGTGTTTTGTGTGCAGATGCGTCCGATGAAAACATGCTGCGCGAAGAAGGCCTTACCAGCTTTGACCTTGCAATTTGTGCTACACATAACCACGAGCTTAATATGATTCTTGCCGCTTATCTTGAATCTTTGGGCGTTGGTCAGTCGGTTGGTCTTGTACGCAGCCACGACTTTGTAGAAATAAGCGAAAAGCACCTTGGAGTAGATGTTGCAATACCTCTGCGGGACTCGGTTGTAGATTCCATCATGAGCCATCTGCGGGGTAAATCTGTAAAAGAGATTCACACTATTACAACCGGCGAGCTTGAAATTGTTGAATGCGAAGTTACTTCTGATTCCAAAGTAACAGGCAAGTCTTTGCGCGAGATTTCGGATCCCGGTTCCTTCCTGGTTCTGCTTGATAAAAAGCTTGGTACACAGCAGTATGCAATTCCCGGTGGAGACACCCAGATTGTTGCGGGCGACCATGTAGTTCTTATTACAAAATCCGAAAACAGCAAAAAGATTTTGTCTTATTTTGCAGGCAAGCAGTAATATGTTTTTTATATCCTTTCTTAAAATAGCTTCTATTCTTCTGGCCATTGTGGGGGCAACCTTTGCAATTCCTCTTGTCGTGGCCCTTATTTGTAGCGAAAGCGGAATGATTCTCCCTCTTGTAATTCCAATGCTTGTAAGCTTTGTGGTGTGTGCTGTCGTTACCCTGAGCACCCGCAAGATAAAGTTTTCTATGTCTATAAAGCAGACCTTTGTAATTGTAGCCATGTCCTGGGTTGTAATGTCTTTTATGGGCAGTCTTCCTCTTTACTTTAGCGGCTACTTTGCAAGCTATGTAGATGCTCTTTTTGAAAGCGTGAGCGGCTTTACCACAACGGGAGCCACAATTTTATCGGAAGTAGAAAATCTTCCACGCTCTGTAAATATGCTGCGCTGTCTTACCCACTGGATTGGAGGTATGGGAATTGTAACTTTAACCGTTGCCCTTATGCCTCTGCTTGGTGTAGGAGGCTTTCAGCTTATTAAGGCAGAAACTACCGGCCCCGAAAAAGGCAAGGTAACTGCACGCATTACAACAACAGCAAAAGTTTTGTGGGGCATTTACTGCGGCTTTACTCTGGCAGAAACCCTTGCTCTTAAGCTTGCCGGTATGGATTGGATAGACGCCGTGGCTCATTCCTTTGCAACTCTTGGAACCGGAGGCTTTTCTACCCGCAATGCTTCTATTGGAACCTACAACTCTCTTGCGGTAGAAATTATTACTACAATATTTATGTTCCTTTCGGGCATAAACTTTAGCCTTTATGTTTACATAGGCCAGAGAAAGTTCAAGGATATTTTTGGCAACGCAGAGTTCAAAGCCTATCTTGGCATTCTTTTTACAGCCATTGCAGCAATTACAATTTCGCTCATTCCTTATTACGGAGGCCTTGGCAAGAGTCTGCGCTATTCTTCCTTCCAGGCTGTTTCCATTATGACAACAACCGGTTTTGGTACCGCAGATTATCTTCAGTGGCCGGTCATTACCCAGTTCTTCCTCTTTATGCTCTTTTTTGTAGGCGGTTCTTCGGGTTCTACTTCGGGTGGAATTAAGGTTGTCCGCTGGGTTGTTCTTGGCAAACAGCTTAATAACGAAACAAAACGCATGCTGCATCCTCACGGAGTTTTTACAATCCGCCTCAACGGCAAGGTAAGCAGCAAGGAAATTGTACTAAGCGTTACTTCCTTTATGTTCCTTTATTTTGTGATGATTGCCCTCTCTGTTTTTGTGGGCTGTCTTGGAAATCTTGATATTCTGACTTCGGCAACAGGCGCCATGAGTATGGTAGGAAACGTTGGTCCGGCCTTTGGACTGCTTGGTCCAACTGCCAATTACGGAGCCCTGCCTGCCTTTGTAAAGCTCTGGTACTGCTTTGCCATGCTTGCCGGCCGTCTTGAACTTTATACAATGATAATTTTCTTTTTGCCAAGCTACTGGAGGAAGTAAATGAATAATAATATGCATGTTAGAGTCCTTTCTGCTTTTTTGATTACGGGGCTTTTTACTGCTCTTGTATTTTCTGCCTGTAATTCTGTGCCTCCTGCCGCCAGTGATGAAGAAGTAGCTGCTCTTGAAGCACAGGTTACCGAACTGGATAATACCTTTAATGTAGATGCCAGAAAATATGTTTCTGCCTATTTTGATCTGACCAATGCCTACCAGAGTCGTGGAGAAAAAGATAAGGCCTACCAGACTGTAACAAAAGGATTAAGACTGGATTCTTTGAATCTGGATATGCAGTTAAAGGCCGCAGAATATGAAGTTGAAAAAGGTGAATATGACCTTGCTATTCCCCGCCTGAAGGCAGTTCTTGCAAAGAGTGATAATAAAAAAACTGTGGCTCAGGCTCAAACTCTTTTTAATAAGATTCCGCAGCAATACAAAGATGAGGCCGAAAGTCTTACAGTTAGCCCTATGTACAATAAAAAGCTGCTGCTGGCCTTTTATCCCGGGGTAGAGGATGTTTATAAAAAGGCACTTGCCCAGAGAATTGAAAATGAATTTAAGCTGAGTGTTGAATGCCTTGACCTTGATGTAGAGGAAAGTAAAAAGAATTCTCGTGACTCTTATAATGAATTTCTTAGCGAAACCATGGAAAACCTGATTATGGGAAATTCTCCGGAAGCAGTTGCAAATACTCTGGCATATCTTGGCATTGCCTTTGATGATTTGGAGGACAAGGAAACCAGGGAATTTTTTGTAAAAAGCATATTCCTTAATTCCGGTTACAGCCAGGAAGATTGGGATACAATTGCCGCCCAGTATGAGCTCCAGTATGATGCCAATGAGCTTATGATTCAGGTAATGTCTAACTGTACACTTGAAACTGATTGCCTTGGTGTTCTTGGCGTTACAACAAAAGATATTTATTCCGGTAGTCCAAATAACAACTTTTTGTTCGGGCTTTCTTCTGAAACGGTTGCTGTTATGAGTTTGAACCGTTTTGTCAAAGGGGAAAAAGACAGAGCCCTGATTACAAAAAGGGCAGTTATGCAGGCTTTTTCTTCTGCCGGTTATATTGTTGGAATTCCGCGATGTTCTACACCTTTGTGTGCAAGAGCCTATCCAAATTCGCTGGCCGAACAGGATGAAAAAAATGACTGTTTGTGTCCTGACTGCATCCGTAGTCTGAATGAAGTGTATGCTGCGTTAAAATAGCAGCGGGTTAATTATTTTCATTTACACCAAGTCCAAATAGGGCATAGTCTGCGCGGGTCGGGTCTCCAGGGAAAATCTCTTCCATTTTTTTTGTAAGAAGGATTGCAGTTTTGCGGGAGGCTGTAGATTTTTCCGTCAGCAGTCCAAGCTTTTGTGCTTCCTGCATTACGTGGGTGTCCAGAGGAATGAGCAGGCTGGAGGCCGGGTACCAGGACCAGAGACCAAGGTCTACCGGGGAGTTTTGTCTTACCATCCAGCGCAGGAACATGTGAATGCGTTTGTTTGCGCTTGTGCGTCCTTTGGGAACTATACTGCTCTTTGGGAAGGATTGGGAGATGAGGTCTGCAAGGTGAGTACTGGCTCTGTCATTTTCTTTTTCCCATTCTGATTTAAAATATTGTCCCAGCGAGCCGCTTTTGTTTATAAGGGCGGCCAGTTCATCAAAAAAAATCTGTAGGTCGTCGTAAGAATAAAAACGGTAGAATTTCTGGCTGCCTGACGGAAAAGTCTTTTTGTAGGCCCGGGTAATCAGCCAGTTTTTTATATTGCCGCTTGTCTGGTCTGCCGTCTGAAGAATCAGGCGGATTTTTGGAATGAACTGAGTGCGGCTCCCAAAGGCCAGCATGGCGGCAATAAAAGAAGCGGCTTCGGCAGAATCCGCTTCCTTATACCAGCGCAAAAATTGAGAGGGGTCGCTGTCGCAAAAAGAAGCAGTTTCGTATTTATCTGCTAATGAGATTAATAACTTCTTCAATGCTTTTTCCTGTTTCCCGGGCAATTTTTGCAAGGTCTTCGTATTCGTATTTCTGACGTTTTACTCCATAGCCCTGGGCAATTTTTACGCGAACCGGACCAAATTCAGTCTGCAAAGTTTCTATTTTGCGGTCAAGAAAATAGCGGCGGCTTATGTTTTCACGGACTCCAAGAGTTGTTGTGTGCTTAAAGATTGTATTAAGGATTTCTTCCCTTTTGTTTTCAAGGCACATTACGCAAAGGAGGTTACCGGGGCGGGATTTTTTCATGGTTACAGGAATAATGTAAACTTCGATTGCTCCGGCGGCAAAAAGCTCTTCGGTTGCAAAGGCAATTCGTTCTGCACTAATGTCATCCAGGTTGCAGGTAAATTCTATAACATCTTCCAGAGAGTCCTCGGTCTGTCCAAGAATTGCACGTACACAGTTGGCAGCTTCAAAATCTTTTTTACCCATGCCGTAGCCGATTGAGTCCATTTTCATCTGAGGCATATTTCCAAAGCTTGTTACAAAATGCTTAAGCAGGGCGGCACCGGTTGGTGTACAAAGCTCCCCTGTGATGTGGCCGCTGTAAACAGGCACATCCTTGAGTATAAAGGCTGTAGCAGGCGCCGGAACCGGAAGAATTCCGTGGGCGCAGTGAACATGGCCGGAACCAACATTAACCGGAGAAGCAAGAATTTTCTGAGCAGCAATTTTATTAAGCAGCAGGCATACCGCAGTAATGTCTGCAACGGCGTCCATAGTTCCAACTTCGTGAAAGTGAATGTCTGTAACAGGTTTTCCGTGGGCATGACTTTCGGCTTCAGCAATGAGCTTGTAAACTTCTATGATGTCTGTCTTTACGCTGTCAGGAATTTTTAGGGAGTGGATGATATTTTCAATATCGGACATGGAGGAATGGTGGTGATGTTCGTGGTCGTGATGGTCATGGTGATGTTCATGTTCCCCCGCGGTCCCTGAGCTTGTCGAAGGGCCGTGCTCATGATGGTGCTCATGTTCATGATGATGTTCGTGGTGGTTGATCTTGTCGAAACCACCTTCTTCCAGTCCATCCACTACAACTTTAAAATGAGTACCTGTAATTCCGCATTTTATGCTTGGTTCTGCACAAACTTCTACGCCTGGAATTCCGGCCTGATTTATTTCTTTAAGAAAAGCAGTTTTTTCTTCTTCGTTCAAAAGTTCAAAAAGGGCTGCGCTAAGCATGTCGCCGGCTGCACCCATAGGCAGATCTAAATATAAGGTTTTCATTTTGCCTCCATATGATTAATTCTACTGGCAAGATATCCTGCGCCAAAGCCGTTATCTATATTTACAACACTAACCCCGCTTGCACAGGAATTGAGCATAGAAAGCAGGGCGGTTAAACCTTCAAAGGCAGCGCCGTAGCCAACGCTTGTAGGAACTGCAATTACAGGGCAGTCGACAAGACCACCAATAACGCTGGCAAGAGCGCCTTCCATTCCGGCAATGGCAATTATAACTGTGGCACTCATTATTTCATCAAGATGATTAAGCAGGCGGTGGAGCCCCGCAACGCCAACATCATAAAGACGCGTTACTTCATTTCCAAGAGCCTGTGCAGTAAGAGCCGCTTCTTCTGCAACAGGAATATCGCTTGTTCCTCCGGTTGCAACTACAATTTTACCAAGACCATCAGGAACAGGAAGCTCTCCAACAATTCCAAGACGGGCATCTTTGTGGTAATCAAGCGTAATTTCCTTAGATACAGCCAGAGCTTTTTCTTCATCCATTCTGGTAATCAAAATGGTTTTTTGTCCGGCATTCAAAAGTGTGCGGGTAATTTCAATAATTTGAGTGGGAGTTTTCCCGGCACCGTAAATTACTTCTGCAGCACCCTGGCGGGTTTTACGGTGCAAATCAATTTTGGCAAAGTCAATATCAACAAAGGGCTGCTTTTTTATCTGCAGAACTGCCTGTTCAATACTGACCTTGCCGTCGCGTACATCTTCTAAAAGTTTTTTAATATCGCTGTTCATCAAATTATTTTTTATGAAGAGAGGCCTTTACAACACCCTTAGGATCTTTTATCAAAACAATAACAAGCCAGATAATCAATCCAAGAGCAGCTACCGAAAGACCAAGATACAAATCGTTGAGCATATCAAGAGGAGCCGGAGCAAACGATTCGGCTCCTTCTTCGGCATAAGCAAAAATTGCATCGATGAGCCACATGAGAGATGCGCCCCAGTACATAAAGCACAGAGTTCCAATCTTAAGGTTTCGGGCTTCTTCATTTTTATACCAGATAACGGTACAGATAATTGCAGCAAAAACTGTTGTCAAAAGTGTCATGCCAATTCTCCTGCCATTGCGGTTGGAGCGTCGGCTTTGCTGCTGTTGTGTTTTTCTATGAGAGCGGTAACTCCGCACATAATTCCCCAAACAGCGGTAACTAAAAGTGCCATACAAACACCTGCAGTAGCCATTTCGTGGAGCATTTCAGAAGCTTCACCGTCTTTTACAGCAGTAAGGAACGGGAAGGTTGGAATAACTTCTCCATGCCATACGTGTTCAAAAGCCAGGAGTGCAGAACCACCCCAGAGCATTTTGTTGAGCCAGCCGATTTTTTCAGCGAATGAGTTATTTCCTTTGTTCTTAATAATTTTTCCGGCAACAGTTGTGATAATTGCTTCTGCTGCAGGAACTGTAAAACATGCCATATTTCCTCCTAAATAAGGCCGCCCGGCAGACGACCTATGTTTTATAATTATACATCACAATTTGCAAAATGATATAAAAATTCAGTATGAAAATTGTAAAATTTTTGTTAAAATCAACTCAGGAGATTCTATGAAAAAGACCTTAAACCTTCTGGCAGCACTTATGCTCACATTTACTTTTGCTGCCTGTTCATTTTTTGAAAAGCCTGCAACTGGAGGCTCCAAGATTTCTATTGCTCTGGATAAGGCTGCTGTAGCACGTATCCGTTCAACTTCTGCATCTGTAGCACGGGCAATTGATAATACAAGCGGAGATTATTATTTTACAGTTTCACTCCAGGGCGATTATCAAGACGAACAGACTGTTCCGGTTACCGAAGAAGCAAAGATAACTTTTAAGGCTGTTCCTGTTGGAAAAACAATTTCTGCCCAGGCACAAGTTTATCTTGCATATACCGGAGAAGACGGAAACGAAGTCAAAGAATATTTATACACCGGTACTTCAGAAGAACTTACAGTTGCCGAAGGAGAAAATCCTCTTACAATCAATCTGCAAAAATACGTGGCTCCTTGTAACACAGTTATAAAGACAGCTACAAAGTTTATTGCTATAAATCCTACTTTCACAGTAGAGCATGATGGCCGTGCCCTTGCAACCAACAAGCTCGAATTTAATTACCAAGCCAACGACGAAACCATGGTCTGGAAGCTGGACAATCTTAGCGACTACCAGAAGGCTATCGTAACCTTTAAGGGCGACGTTCTCAAAACCGACGAAGATAACGTCCTTGCCTTTAAGGTTGTTAAAAAATCTACCGGAGCCATCTACTTTTTGAATCAGGTAGAAGTTACTGCCGAATCAAAAACCTACGAGTTCCTCATCCCTCAGTACATAGGCCTTGATCAGATTGGCATCGAAAACAAATGGGATGTAAACGCCAACAATGGCGAAGGCCGCTGGTCCAAGGACTTTAGTTGTATCATCGAACGCATTGAATTAATAAAAGATGCTTCTCTCGTAGACGCTAACTTTAATGTTGTGTCACAGACAGGGTCAACTTATACGGTTAAGAAACCGGCTATGCAGACAACAGTTTATGCAGACATTAATACAAACAAAGTGTCATTTGATTCCCGTTCTGGTATTGATATTGAAAACAATCCATTTAGTGCTGCCTATTGGGAGTTTGCAGATATAGATGAGTATGACAAGATTACTATTACAGTAAAAACAGAGGACACTAAAGATTCGGAAAAAGCCTTTGTAGTAAAAGGATATTCTCCATTCAATTATCCTCTGGATGATACCTGCAAGCATTCTGATTATCAGTCTGAATGTGCAATAGAAATGGAATGTTCGGAAGAGCCGGTAACAAAGACCTTTAGTATTGATCTGGAAAGCTTAAAAGAAGGTTTAGGCGAATATAAAATAAAGGCTATAGAATTTGAAAACTGTTCTTATGATGAATATGAAGATTTTGATTCATGGCAAAACTGGACACTTGAGATTCTTGAAATAAAACTTGAAAAACGTGGAGCATTCTCGCTCAGTATTTCTGTTCCGCAAAATCAGGATATAGTGGTTACCCCAACCGAAATAAAAGAGAGCAACAAGGTTGTCGGTTATACATTTACAGCTGCCGATGAAACTTATACCAGTTATGAATGGAAGGTAAATGGAGAAGTTCAAACCGAGGCTACAGGTAACACCTTTACATTCAATTTCAAAGAACTTCCTTATGGTGTTTATGACATAACACTTTTGGCAAATGATGAACAGCGACATCATTCATGGCAAATACAAGTTACCAAGTATATGAATTAAGGAGAGGGATGCAAAATGATTTGTATGAATAATAAAATAAAACGATTTTTACTTAGTGGATTGGTTGCTTCTCTGCTTCTTATGATTTTGTCCTGCGGCAACATGGTGCAAAAAGAATTGTCAGACAAAAGCAGCGAAGTTGACAATGCAGACAGCAAAACCTATCTTTCAATTAATCTGGGTGTAAAGAATAATGCTCGTACAATTCTTCCGGAAACTCCTGAAACCGTAAATGGAAATTTCCATAATTTTGTGCTCAAGGGTTCAAGCCAATATGTTGAAGAAAAAGAGCTTGCTTCCTGGGATGATGCAGATAATCTTCCTCAAAGAATAGAAGTTCTGCCTGGTGACTGGACGTTTACTCTTTCTGCAGTGTATGACGGCGCATATGGAGAGATCCCTTATAGCGCTACAGTTTCTGCAACCATCAAAAGAGGAATTGATAATTCTGTTTCTTTTGTGCTTAAGCCGCAGGGTGAATTTGGAGGGTTTGTGCTTCGGCTTGATTTATCTTCAAATACAGGTGTAGATAAAGTAATAGCATCATTGAAAAAGCTTTCTGGCCAGGAAATAGATTCTAGAACATGGGATTCTGAAGCTCTCACAAATGTTGGCAGAGAAATTACCTATTATTATTCTGGTAATGATGAAAATCCTTCTGCTGTAGATCCTAACGACCCTGGCACCCAGAATGTAATCAGAGTAGGTACTTATTTAGTTACTTTTGAATTCTTTACAGACAAAGACCCAACCCCAATTAATTCCTGGGAAAATTATATTTATATTTCACCTATGACTCTTACGCAGAAACTTGATGTGTCGCTAAATTTTAATGAGGTGAGAACACTTACTCTCAAAGATGAAGATGGCAGTGATATTACCACCGATGACATTAGTTCCGGTATTATTATCAAAAAGTTTTCTACTCGTAGCAATTTTGACTTACCGGTTTGTTCAAAGGACGACAAAATATTCCTGGGCTGGAAGGACTCAAATTCAGAAAACATCTATACCAAAATTACTCCAAACATAACCAACAATCTTACATTAACAGCTTATTTTGTTAATCCGGTTTTGTATGTTTCTGATAATTATAATGGGGATGATCCTTTTACAGGTGAACTTGGTTCAGATGATAATTTCGGTTTTACTGCTTCATCACCATTAAAAACTATAGATGGTGCCTGCGAATTAATATACAAGTATGGCAGACCTGATTTAGACTGGACTATTAAAGTAAACGGAAGCATTACGGGTATTACCAATTCGTGGCCATGGAAAGAACAAAGTAATATTCCGGAAAAACTGGAAAAATCAAAGCATGGTAAATCAATTTTGCTTACCGGTATGAATGCACTGGTTTCAAATCTTCCACAGGATATGATTAACCGTGGCATGAATCGTTCTGCTACCACTGATCAAAGTAACACAGGAACTGTTCTTGTTGTTGCAACAGATATTCCTGTAACAATAACAAATCTTAAACTCACTCATGGTAACAGAGCGTCATCAAACACTACAAGTTCTGGTGGTGCTCTTCGAGTAGAAAGCAATGCAACCGTATCTCTTGGAAATGGAGTCTGGCTGCATGATAATTATGCAAAATGTGGTGGTGGAGTCTTTAATCTTGGAACCCTTTATGTTTATGGAAGTGCTGTTATTGGCGATAAATCCAAAACAACTATTGCCAGTGGTTATGCTTCTGTAGATGGCAGTAGCTGCTTTGGAAGTAGTGGCGGCGGTATTTATAATATGGGCAAAGCATACCTTGGTTATGATAATTATGTTAGTGAAACAGTCAATAATCCTGTTACATGGAGCGGAGGAATCTATTATAATTTCGCTTCTGCTGGTGGGGCAATCTATAATGCAGCTTCTGCTACCTTGATTATGAAGTCTGGAAATCTTGCATATAATGCAAGTGGTACATCCGGAAGTGGTGGTGGTGCCGTATATAATCTTGGTGCCTTTACCATGACCGGCGGTGTAATTGAAAACAATGATGCAAAAGGTACTAAGGGTGGCGGTGTTAATAATGCCTACAGTAATACTGAGGTTTTTGGTACCTGGACTTTTGCTGGCGGAACTATAAAATCAAATAAATCAAGCGACGCTTATGGTTACTCTTCTGGAGGAGGAGGTGTAGTCAACACTGGTATAATGTATGTTTATGGCGATGCTGTTATTGGAGATTCTTCGGCTTCTGCCTTTGCAACAGATGAAAACAATTGTTCCAACTATGCTGCTGGAGATGGTGGTGGCGTTCTTGTTGAAGGAACAGGTAAAGCGTACTTTGGTTATAAGAGTTATACCAGCTCAACTGTAAATGAAACTGCAACCTGGAGTGGTGGTATTTACTATAATTATGCAGGAACCGATACAAGCTCAAATGGTGGTGGAGGAATTGCCATTAAAGACGGAAAGGTTTATATGCATAGTGGAACAATAAACAAAAATGGTGCCGCTCTAAAGGGAAATGCCATTTTTGTAGGAGGACCTTTGTATTTACAGGGTTCTCCTTCGATTGTTCCAGGAACCGATGAAAAGAATAATATATATATAAATAATTACACAGATACAAAAGTGGTTTGGATTGATGGGCCTCTAAGCACATCATTTACGGCCCTATTAACTCCATATTACTACGAAAGTGGTTCTTCCCGTTATCAGGCTTTGAAGCTTGTTGATGGCGCAAATACAACCATAGCTGCAGAATGTTCAAAATTCTCTATTGCTTCACGAGTAGATGATAACCTTGGTGTAACAGAGGAATGGCAAATTGATGGAGAAACAGGTAAGTTAAAACCAACACTTGAGCAAATTACACCAAATAGTAATCAAATATCAATTGATATTGGTTATAACACTGTTGATTTGGATATGAGACCTGATGGTACTGCATATAGCAGGACAGGTACAGTTTATACCTTGGAAGATACAACAAAACCTTTCAAGATATACCTCTATAATTCAGGAAACTATCAGAATTTTGAATGGCTTCTTGACGGTGAGCAGGTATCTACAGCAGATAACATTATTTTTGGCGGATCTTCTGGATTAGATCTTTCGAGCTGGTCAAAAGGAATTTATGATTTGACTTTTGAATGTACAAGAAAGGCTGATAATCTAAAGTATTCTTACGCAATACAAATCAAAATTGAATAGGAGCAGAGAATTATGATGAAAACAATAAAAACCTTTTTAATGATTATCCTGGCATTTTCTCTTTTTTCTTGTGCCAATGACATTTTAGATAATGCAGAAAATCCTTCTGCTTCCACTCCAAGTGCAGATGGAAAAACCTATATTGTAGTTGATTTAGAAACGTCTTTAAATTCCAGAACAATTCTTCCTGCAACAGGAGACTTTAGTAAGAATAAATTAACCAATATAACAGTAAAGGGAAAAATCTCCGGTTCAAATACCAATCTGGTTACCCTGGCTCATTCAGAAAACTATAGTAATTTTTCCGGAAGGATTCCAATTGAGGCTGGTGCCTGGGAATTTATGGTTACGGCAGAATTAGATGGTATTCCGTTTAAGGCCGAAAAAAACCAAACTATTAATGCTGGTACATTGAATTATCTTGGTTTTACTTTGCAGGCAGATAACACTATTTACGGTGGTTTGAAAATTACAACAAACTTTAAGGGTGATGCAAACAAAGTTATTGTAAAGCTTCTGGATCAAGACAAACAGAGTATATCAACTATTCCGGACCAGACAATTACTGATTTTTCTGGAAGTGATCCTAACTTCTCATTTGTTTATGAGCGCCCAATTACTGACGAATCAAAACGTCTTGAAGATGGTACATACTACGTAATTTTCGCCTTTTACAAAGTTGATGAAAATAATGCAAGTATTGTAGCTCCATTAAATACCTATCGCAGTTATGTACGTATTGCAAAAGGAGTTACAACAACTGCTACTATTTCAATTGATTTGGATGAAGTTTACACTATAACCTATAACTGCTGGTATAACGAAACAAGTGGATTTACAGAATCAGAACTTGAAGGTCTAACTTTTGCAGGTGGCGCCGTTTTTCCAGAATTCTATTCCAGAAGATCAGAAAACATTATTCTTCCAACTCCAAGTTTAACTGGTTATACCTTTGACCACTGGGAATTAGATGGCCAAACAATTACCCAGATTACAAAAGGAACAACCGGCGACCTTGAGATTGATGCGTTCTTTACGGAAGATAACAGCGGGGACCAAGTAACTCTGGAATATGTAAACCTTGGCCTTCCTAGCGGAACTTTGTGGGCTACAATGAATGTTGGTGCGACTAGTGTGACAGATATAGGTACTCATTACGAATGGATGGACGGTGGTGTTGAATTAGGACAACTTTCGTCTGGTGCTACCATGCCATCTGCAAATGATATGGCAACTATCAATTTGGGTGAAACCTGGGTTATGCCTACAAAAGAGCAGTTTGAAGAACTCTATGAATATTGTTATTTTGAGCCTGTTACATCTTATAAAGGTGTTAATGTGAGTGGATACGTAGTTTTCAGAGCAAAAAATTCTTTTCATGCCCAAGTCTTTACTGGTTGCGGATTATATAACATTGAAGGTAACAAGAAAGAAGGATATAGCGTTGAGACTGATCCACATATTTTCATTCCAGCAGAAAGCGATGATGTTTATTTATGGGCTTCTACCTATGCAGGAGATTCTTATGGAGGTCGTGACCAGAATGCATACTGTTTCTTCCTTGTGGATCAATATGAACCTGTTGAAACTGAAATAATAAAAACAACAACTACTGTTGAATGGGAAAAACATCCTGTAAGACCTGTTTCTACGAAAAAAGGCGACTTTGTTTTTGTTGAGGGAGCAAGCATATCAAATCCTCCAGAAGCATTTGGAGAGTATGGTGCATTTAAATATGTTTCTGAATCTTCTCCTATAGTAATACAGAATTTCTATATGTGTACTCATGAGGTAACACAGGAAGAATATGAAACATATTGTATCTATGGAGGAACAGTTCCTTCTCAAACAACAGATAAAGATCAATATCCAGTTTATAATATCAACTGGTATGATGCAATTGTTTATTGTAATCTTCGCAGTATCGCTGAAAATCTTACTCCTGTTTATTCTGTAGGAAAAGCTGGTTCAAGTACACAATCTGTTTATCCAAGTGATTGGGACAGTATAAGATCATCTGTAGTAAATGGAAAAACAAAATATTGTGGACCAGATGAAAGAAATTCTTATTGGGATTCATATTTTAATGACGAGGTTATAACTATTAATTCAAGTGCAAATGGTTACCGATTACCTACAAATGCTGAGTGGGAATATGCAGCTCGAGGTGGACATGGACTTTCAATAACTCAAACCCAGTTTAGTGGAAGCAGTACTCTTAGCGAAGTCTCAAATGGCCTTTATGAAACAATAGAAAAAATAATGCAGCATAAAAAGAATATTCTTGGAATTTATGATATGAATAGTGCTGTAAATGAGTGGTTCTTGGATCCTTCAGGAGAGGATGATTATCGTCGTATCTCTACTGCACAGGATCCTATAGATTATAATGCTGCAGTAAATCCAAATGAACGAAGTACTGGCAGTATGAAACTCGGCTTCCGTGTTGTTCGAAACGTACAATAATGTCGATTATATAGTAAGGAGGACACTCCATGACTACTCAAAACTTTTGTAAAAAACTTTTCTCATTAATTGTTGTGATGGGACTTTGCTGCGGAGTTGTTTGTGCCCAGGAAAGTGATGGTGAAAGCACAAAGGCACCTGGAGTTGTTGTTCAGGGGGATACCGGGAAATTTGTTGTAGAAGGTGCGGACACAGAAGAAGGCAAGGCTATTGAAAAAGCGGTTATCAAAGATTATGAGTTTTCGTATTGGCTGGGGGGCGAATATACTTATGCTTTTGACCTGCCGTTCTACAGTGGAATAGGGTTTTACAGTAACTGGCAAAAGGACATGCAGGCTATTTCCTTAAAGATGATTGATAAGCTTGGAAGCAATGGACATCTTGCCCGTATTACAAACACTTTTGAATGGAGATGGCCTAATAATTTTTCGATCACGGCTTTTGCAGATCTTACGCTCAATTATCTTCCGGCAATGTTTGATACTTCTCTGGACTGGGTGCCTGACTGCTGGAAGGCTTCTATGGCGTGTTTTAAGGCCTGCGGGTCTGTATTAAAGTGGGCTGTAAACGGTCCCTGGCTTATTGTAAATGCGTGTACGGGCTTTCTTTTTCCGGCTGCGGCTTTTTTAATATGCGGGTTGAGCGGTGCTGTCTGTCTTGTAGCAATTCCGCTTTCGATTGTGTGTCTTACGGGGCCAATGTTTGCAGTTGGTGGAAGTGTAGACTATCATTTTTGGAATAACGAAACTGTAGATACCAAGCTTAGTCTTGGACTTGATATAGACGGATACCGCGGAATGATGCACGTGGGCTTTGCCGGAATTTTTGTTCAGGGAGAAGCCAGCGCAACTTTTTCTAAGGTAAAGCTTTATACTCAGGCAGGCTACAGACTTGATGTAATGAATATTCTGACTTCTGTTTCCAGCGCCAAGGGGAATGCCAAGGCTGGATATGAATCAAAATATGTACCGGCTCCTTATGTAAAGGCCGGTTTGTCCTATAGAATTAAATAGGGGTACTAGAATAAATCGAGGTTTTGTGATATAGTACAGTCTCAGTATGAAAACTGAAGGTTGTTTAGATATTGCGATTCTCGATATGAAAAACACTGTTCATACTATTTTTATTTTGTGATTTCTAAGGCGAAATTCTTTTAAGGATTTCGCCTTATTTTTTTGCCCAGTTTATTATAGGAGTTATATAGATTATGAAAAGAACAGACATCAACAAAGTTTTGATTATTGGTTCGGGCCCTATTGTTATTGGACAGGCCTGCGAGTTTGACTATTCGGGTACACAGGCATGTAAGGCCCTGCGCGAAAACGGATACAAGATTGTACTTGTAAACTCTAACCCTGCTACTATTATGACCGACCCGGTTATGGCAGATGCTACTTATATTGAACCGCTTAATGTTGAGCGTCTTTCTCAGATTATCGAAAAGGAACGCCCGGATGCCCTGCTTCCAAACCTTGGTGGACAGACCGGTTTGAACATGGCTATGGAATTGAATAAGGCCGGCGTTCTTGATAAATACGGTGTTCAGGTTATTGGTGTAAACCTTGATGCCATTGAACGTGGTGAAGACCGTGAAGTTTTCAAAGAGACAATGAAGGGGCTTGGAATTGATACTCCTCGTTCAGGAATCTGTCATACAATTGAAGGTGCAGAAAAGATTGCAGAAGAAATCGGTTTCCCTCTTGTTGTTCGCCCGGCTTATACAATGGGTGGTCAGGGTGGCGGTTTCTGCTACAATGTTGAAGAGCTCCGCACTATTGTTGCAAATGGTCTGGACCTTTCTATGACCCACCAGTGTTTGATTGAAGAGTCTATTCTTGGCTGGGAAGAGCTTGAAGTTGAAGTTGTTCGCGACGCCAAGAACCAGATGATTGCAATCTGTTTTATCGAAAATATTG